>OIYY01000073.1_pt1 | contig 72176 bp, 64 predicted proteins | sample 1588341 | NCBI WGS metagenome assembly OIYY01 (sample SAMN03283287) | human gut metagenome | biome: human-associated habitat; material: feces | host: Homo sapiens | place: Peru | collected 2012
GGACCAAACGAACGAAGTGAGTTCGATTGAAGCATTCTACCCGGTTTGAAAATAATAAAATGTCAATTAAGATGTTACTTACATCTAATTGACATTTTATTATTTTCAAAATTCAAGGAATGCGACAGCAAGGTGTGAAAAAATTTTGATATGCATTTTCCTTTTGATTTTATATTAAATATTTTTTAATTTAATTCTGATTTTTATTTTTCTCTATTTTTTTCATACCATATATCTGATAATCTTATTGATTTAGTTTGACTACTATCTTTTCCTATTTGTATAGCGTCTAATCTTATCTTTTCATTTTCTAAACGTCTTTCTAATAATGACATAAACATTTGATCATCTTCATCTGAAACTTTATTTTCTATTTTTTCTTTAATCATACTTCCAATTTGTCTTAAAGCTATTTCTCTTTTCTTAGAACGTGCTGCTTGAGAAATTAAAGTTTCTCCTCCTTCAAATGTCATTCTAGATATGTTACTATCACATAAATCTATAGCTTGTTTGAATTTTTCTTGTGATGCTAGATTATCTACTACTACTCTAAATGCTTGACTTGATGGGATTTTTTCTGGAAATTCGCTTAATACTTGCATACTATTTTTTACATCTTTTATACGATAATCATTTCCTTGTTCTGATAATAGAGTCCTTATTTGTATTGCGATTTGTCTTTCATATTGTTGTTCACTTAGGGCTACTCTTCCATTTGTAGCTTTTTTAGCTTCTTCTACTCTTTTATGTGCTTCTTTTAAAATAGTTTGTTGAGCTTCTTGCATGTTTATCGTTCCTTCTGCTATATCTATAACAATTCCTCTAATTTCAGGTGAAACATTGTTTCTCATTTCATATTGCATAACTTTTGAGTTTATAGTTGTTATTTTATTTTCTATCCTTCCTTTTATATTTGAAATTAGTAAATTCTCTCTTGCCATTTCTGGAGTAATTTTTTTCTTTAATTCTATCAATTCCTTAATATCAGATGTTTTCTTAGCTTTTTCTTCTATTAATTGAGAATATCTTTTTTCAACTCTCCTTTTTCTTAAGTAAAACTCTCGCGCACCTTTTTCGCCTCTTTTTTTAGATATGTTTTTAAATTCATCTCTGTCAATCATTTTCTTTATTTCTTCAGTTTGTTCTAGAGTGGAATTTGTTGTATCTAATATTTTTAATTCTTTTAACATAACGTTTAAAATGGCTTTTCTATTAAAATCTGACATATTTTCTATGTTTTCTTGTTCTCTTTTTAAGTAATCGATTACTTCTTGAACATTTTTTTCCTCTTGAGGTGTTGGCTCCATTGAAGCTACATTTCCATCGTTAGAATCATATGAATAATATTGATTAAAATATTTTACTCTTATTTTATTCATTTTGCTTTCTCTACTTAAAAATGTTTTTTTTGCCTCTGTATCAATTACTTTTTTTATTTCATCAATTGGGACATTAAACTCAAATGCTATTAATTCTGGATCACATCCATATTTCACTAATTCTATAATTTCTTCTTTGTTCATCTATTTTCTCCTAACTATTTTCAAGACTATATCACATTTTTCCTTATTTTTCAATACTTTACATAACAAAAGCAGCCTAAAATGTGTAATTTTAGGCTGCTTTGGGTGCTACAAAACTAATATTATTTTATTTTTGCTATTTCTTCTGGTGTCATTATGATTTCTCTGAGCTCTGTCAGAAAACTCTCAATACGCACTCTGAAGTTTGGGTCTTTTGTATAATACCTCTGCACAAATTTCTGAAGCATCTTAGACCACTGCAGTAATCTCATTTTTTCGTATAATGCCATGCTTTTTTCTACTTTTATTACTGGCACTTTTGTAAAGATTTGTTCTGAAAGGGTAATGAAGTTCGGATCGGCTACGAGGCTGATGTCTTCCATTATTTCCAGGACTTCTTTTATACGAAAAGCCATTGGATTACTTTTATTGATGGCTAAGAACTGCTGCTCTTTCTTAGAAACATTTTCGATTCTGTATTTGTCTGTTGAAATGATTTTGGGCATACATTTAAATATTCCGGACCAATACTCATCGAAAGTTTCTTTAGTTTCTGCTTCAGAAGTTACTTCCGGTTCTGGCTCAGGTTTGGGTTCTTCCTCAGCTTCCGTTTTTGGCTTTTCCAGCTCTGGTTTAGATTTAGGTTCTACATCGGATTTTGCTTCAGGAACTTCTTCTGATTCCATCTTAGGTTCAGGTTCTTCCTCGGCTTTTGCTTCGGGAACTTCTTCTGATTCCATCTTAGGTTCAGGTTCTTCCTCAGCTTTTGCTTCAGGAACTACTTTCGGTTCTGACTCAAGTTCAGGTTCTTCCTCGGCTTTTGCTTCAGAAACTACTTTCGGTTCTGACTCAGGTTCAGAGTTTTCCTTAGCTTTTGAGTTTACTTCAATCATTAACTCCTTTATTAATTTAAGGAAAACTAATAAAGTAAGATTAAACCGCTCCTTTACTGCTTTAGAAATCAATACTTTTGTATTAGTATTGAACTCTGCCTTTTTGCAAAGATTTTGTGAACTGCGTTTTATGATATTTTCAATACAAAACCAGCTCATTTTTTGTGTTTCAGCAACAGCTTTTATCAGTTCCTCAAAGGCATTTCTTATTCTGCTGTCTGAAATCTGAATATAATCAGCTAATTTTCCAGAAAACTCTTCTAAGTTTTCAGATTCTTCGTATAGCTTTTCAGCATACTCTTTTGAAAACTCTTCCAAGCTCGTTTCTTCAGCTGATTTTTCCTTTGCTTTTCCCTCAGACGTTGCTTTCGGTTCTGAATCAGGCTCATGTTTTTCTTCAGCTTTTGCTTCAGGAATCACTTCCTGTTCTTGTTCAAATTCAAGTCCTTCCTCAACTTCTGCTTCTGGAATCACTTCCTGTTCTTGTTCAAGTTCAAGTCCTTCCTCAACTTCTGCTTCTGGAATCACTTCCTGTTCTGCCTCAGGTTCAGTTTCTTCCGCTTCCGCTCCTGCTTCAGCATTTGCATCAGTATCATCTTCTGAATCAGATTCAGTTTCTTCCTTCTTGGCTTTCGACTCGTTTTCTGCTTCTGTTTCTGAACCTGTTACATGTTCGTTTTCACCTGCTTTGACTTTAGCTTCAATTTCTTTCTCTGGCTTATTCTTTGGCTCTGCATGATTCTCAATAATGAATTTTTTAACAGTTCCACAGCCTAAGATTTTTGGAGCAAACTTCTCGGTAAGTTCAACATCGTAGAACTCGATTTTTAATTCATTTTCATCAAATGAAATTAAAAAATCGTTTCCTGTCCGCTTTGACAACTGTTCAGATAACAGCGATTCAAATAACTTGTCAATTCTTGCTTCAGCAGCTGAAAATACTATCAATGTTGCTTTGAATGTAAACATAATCTACCTCCTGTTTTTGCGCGCTAACAGTTACAGCAATTACAATAGTTACATTATAATATTAGTTTTATCCCTCCTTTTATTTAGCATAGATACACTTAAATTAAACATTTTTATTAAAAACATATTTTTATTTAAGCCATTGCTAAATATGAATTTATTTTGGCGTATACCAAGTCTTTTTTATTATACTATGCTTTTGCTCATTTTTCAAGGAAAACACGTATTTTAAAAACTTTTTATGTAAATTCTTTTGTGTATAGAATAAAAGCGGACTATTTATAACATTTATACTGATTATAGCATTTTAAAGTCCGCGTCTTTGTTCGCGCGTGAAATTTGCAAAGTAAATTTCTGTGTATTATTTTTCACAATAAGAACTTTAGCACTATATTAAGAAATTATAATTTGTTCTTCAAATTTTTCTATAATATAAGAAAACAATCTAAACTAACTTTAATTTAGTTTAGATTGTTTAATTTTAATTTGTATTTAAATCATTATATTTTTCTTTTAATTTTACATATCCTAATTCGTGCCATTCATTATATGCTAAATTTAGTCTGAATAATAATTTAGGTTTTGCACCAGCTCTGTTCTTATCAATTACGGCAACATAGTACCTTACATCTGGATCTTCGAAAACTTCTAAATCAGTACATGTTGTAAATCTATCTGAATCTGAATATTCATAATCACCTAAATGATTTCTTTGAATTTGTTTAAACAATGTTAAAGAATCGAATACTTCTTTTATTGTCTTACTAACAGATAAATCATTGATTGTTAAATTTATTGGCAATGTAGTGTTTTCAGATAACTGAATTGATGCTCCTATAAAGATATTAAATTTTTGAGCTAATTCAGATAATAATGTAGCTGTTTTCTTTAGCTCATTAGCATCTCCTATGTTATTTACATCTGATTTTAAAGTATCGTAAAATACATATTCAATTCCATCTTTGTACATATAGTTAGAAATTACTTCATGTAAATCATTATTTGTGTATTCTGTTAAGTGGACAAAGTATACTGAATTATTTACCTGCTCGTTTAACCATTTTGTAACTTCCATGATCTGATTAAATTCTGTTGAGATTGATGGAAGTCTTTTTACAAATTGTTCTTGTGTTTCGTTGTCAAGTTTCTTTATAAATCCTTGTTCATCAAGTAGTACTTCTTTTGGGTTATCAGCCTTAAACTTAAACTCTAATAGCTCACTTTCATTTTTTATCAATTTTTGTTTATGAAACTTCTGGATTTCAGGGTTATTTATTATTGTTGTTAATAGACATAGTCTCATTTTGTCTTCTGTCATTTCGTTTGATACTACTAAAACTTTCTTTTTATGTCTAAACGCTATGTTACACGCTAAGTTCACTGTAAATCTACTCTTACCAGCGTTTGAAGGCATAGCATATGTCATTATTTCTCCTTTTCTAAAGCCTTTGAAAACTTTAGTCATTATTGGAAAAGGAAGTGGTACACCTTCTCTTAATTCGTTTTTATCATCTAACCAAAAAGCTGCAATATCGTTATTTAATACTGATTGACTTAATCTGTTTGTTACATTAATTTGTTTGATTGCTGCTTCGACTTCGTCTGCTGACATTTCTTTATATTTTACATAGCTTTTAATTTCAAATATTTTTTCTTGTATTTTTTTGGTTGGCGCTTGTATATAACTTCTTTTTAATATGAATAATTTCTTTAATTCCCTGTAAATCATTTCAAAATCATATTTTTGGTCAAGTGGAGCAGATTGCATTGCAACTTTTAAATCATATAATTCTGCAATTGCTTTTGGAAAGTTAAATCCTTCTTTTAATTGTGGTGGTGCTTGTTTTTCACCTTCTTTAAAGATTACACTTTTATACAAGTTTAATATGATTTCACTAGAAAAATAACATAAATTTTTCTCGAAGTAATATTTTGAAATTGCATTGGGATTACCATATAATAATGCAATATATATTATTTCTAGCGTTAGATTGTCTAATTCCTTCGGATATAATGGTTCTGTTGGTTCATCAGATGAGCTGTTCATTTGCTCTATTCTTTTTTCTCTAGCATCAAGAATATTTATTTCACCTTGCAGTTGATAAATGAATTCGTCTTTATCAAATTCATTTTTCATATTTTCTTCTTCTTTTTTTAATCTTTCTGCTTCCATTTGGGCTTTGCCCTTATTTAAAATTCTGTTTAAATTCTTCTCTAACTGTTTGTACTGACTGTTTTCTTCTGTTATCACTTTCATACCTCCTATCTTTTGTACTTTAATTATTATCTAAAAATCTTTTTGTTAATTGTTCTCTGCATTTTTCTTCAAATTCGTCGTTCATTTTTGAAAGTTCTACATCTTCATTATATTTTCTTTTTAATGCATATTTTATTATGTGGTCTGCTATTTCTGGATTTTTTGAAAGAAGTGGCCCATGCAAATATGTAGCAATTACATTTTTTCTCATGAATCCTTCCATTAAATCTCCAAATTTATTTCCATTTCCATATAGTACTGTTCCAAAATTATCCTGTGTATCATATGTTTGTCCACCATGATTTTCGAATCCAATTACTTTAGTTTCTTTTCCGTCTATCATTGCTTCTATTACTATGTTTCCTATACATCTTTTCTTTCTGTCTTCTATTGCTTCAGTATAATAATCAAATATTTCAAGTCCTGGAATTATGTTTCCTTCAACCCCTTTGTAGTATTTTCCAAATAATTGGTATGAGCCGCATATTAGTAAGAAGAAGACTCCTTCATCAACAGCTTTTTTTATTTGATCTTTATACTTAATTAAGTCTTCTGATAATATTTTTTGTTCATTGTCTGCGCCACCACCTGAAAACACAATATCATATGATGAAAAATCTGGTGCTTCATCGTCTATTGAATATGTGTCTACAGTGCATTTTATGCCACGTTGTTCTATTCTGTATTTTAATACTTTAATATTTCCTATATCTCCATATAAATCTAATATATCTGGATATAGGTACAATATTTTAATCTCTTTCATGGTTTCCCTCACTTTTTTCTTTGAATTTTATTAATTCATGTCTTGTTGGTTGTACTGATGTATAGTTTGTTATTACGTATTTTTTTCCTTGTGTTTCATATAAGTGATTAACTGCTTCTTCTATTGTTGTACAAGGTATAATTTTTTCTGCTGGGTATCCACTAACCTTTATTCTTATTGCTATATCATATGGTCTTGTCCCTGCTGTTATTATTCTGTCAACATTTTCTAAATCTTCAAAATTTATATCCCAAATCCATGATACGTCTTTACCGTCTGCTATATTATCATTTAGTACAAATAATAATTCTTTGTTATTCTTATCTTCTTTTAATAAACGTAAGCTAACGTTTGCACCTGTAGGATTTTTTGCAAGATTTATTATTGTTTCACAATTGTTTATTTCCATTTTTTCTAGTCTTCCGTTATTAAGTACGAATTTTTCAATTGTTTCTTTTACTGATTTTTCTTTAATTTTAAATAATTTAGCTACTGTTGTTGCAGCTGCAATATTGTAAATTGCATAAATATTATTAAATTGTGTTTTGTATTCTTGATCATTAATTTTAAATGTTTTGTTTTCTAAATCTACATCTGTTATTTCGTTATATATCTCATTTTCTCCATAGTTGCACTTTGGACATTTGAATTTTCCGATATGGGCATATTGATAATATTCATATTGCAAACGTGTATTGCAGAAAGGGCAGAACTTTCCTTCGCCTGCTTCTTTTAACTCATTTGTAGCATATTTGTATTTATCAACTCTGAAATAATAAACGTTTTTATTGTTTTTATTTGCTTTTCCTAGTCTGCTTACATTTGGATCGTCTGCATTTAATACTAACTTTCCTTTATATTTTTCTAGGAATTTTTTATTTTTTAGTATAATAGTTTCAACTTCGCCAGCTCTATCTAATTGATCTCTAAAGAAATCTAGTATTACTAAGCAATCTAAAGGAATCATTTTATATAAGATTGGAACATAACTTTCGTCTGTTTCAAATACAAAATAATCCGCCTTAACTTTTCCTGATAATGTACAATTTTTTATTAAAACTGATAATATTCCTGTTTCCATGTTGTTTCCTTCAGCATTTGTTATTATTGTTTTTCCACTATCAGTAAGAATTTTACCTATCATGTTGTTTGTCATTGTTTTTCCGTTAGTTCCTGTTGTCGCTATTACTTTTCCTTCAAGTTTCAAATATTTAAATATATTTGGATTTAACTTGTATGCAACTTTTCCTGGTAAATTTCCACCTTTTTTTCCAAATACTTTTAATATTATACAAATTATTTTAGTTATTAATATTGTAAAAAAATTTCTCATTTATTTTCCTCTTATATTATTATATATATTTTTCAAATTACTATTAAATTATATTTCTAATGTCTTTTCATGTCAATGGAAACAACGGTTTTAAATTTATCTTTGTGATAGATTTTTGTATTGAATTTTCTGCAATCAGTTTTTATAAGGAATTGTATGTTATCAAGAAAAGTTAAAACGGATTACATTGTTATTATTGTAGAAAAGCTTTATATTTTACCTATAATAGAACAAAAGCGGACTATTTATAACATTTTTAAGTCCGCATCTTTTGTTCATGTGCTAAATTTGTTTTACAAATTCTGTGCATTTTTTTAATCTTATTTTACAATTGCATTAGTATTGGCTGAATTTGCTTTCCTTCTAAAGCAAGTTCCAATGTTGGAATTATATATTCACTGTCAAATACAACTGAGCGTGGCTTAGTTATCGGATTATCTTGTTTAAATGGTACAAAATAATAATTTCTCATATTTAGTAATTTTGCTATATTCATTGCATTTCCACTTAATCCATTATTTGTTGATGGTGCAATTACAAGTGGATTCTCGTTTCTTAAATGCGATTTTGCAGCCATCACTGCTGGTGTATCTATTATATCATTTGCTAATTTTGCCATTGTATTTCCTGATGCTGGAGCTATTATCATTATATCTGTTAAATGTTTAGGTCCAATTGGCTCTGCACCTTGAATTGTGTTTATAATTTTATGTCCTGTTATTTCTTCAATTTCTTTTATAAAATCTTCTGCTTTTCCAAATTTCGTATCTAAATTATATGAGTTATATGACATTATTGGAATTATCTCAGCTTTTTGTTTAGCTATTTTTTTTAGTTGTTCTATACTTTTCTTAAATGTACAAAATGATCCTGTAAATACATAACCTATTTTTTTGCCTTCTAGTATCACATGGTGACCTCCTTTTTTACGGATTTTTCTTCTCCGTTTAATATATTTTATGAAATTATGTAAATCTTTGATATATTATTTGCAAAAAACATTGATTTTTAAAGGTTTCCCTTGTATAATATTTATGTAACCCAATTGAATTGTATTTCTAATTACTAAGAAATACTTATGCATCTATGAAAGGAGTTTTCATTATGAAGAAGACATTTGTGTTACTTACTGAGGCAACATTGTCGTCTGAAAAAGCCACTCTTAACTTTGGTTCTGATAACGACATTGTCGTTCCGTTAGCTGTCGTTGAGAGGATTTACCGGTACGATAAGTCACCAGAGAAGGCTAAAATAGCCAGCAAGTTTGTTGACTACATTTCTACATTCTCTATGAAGGATTTGCTTTCTTCGAAAGGAGTTAAGCAGAGCAACGGCTCTTCTTTGAGAATCGTGGACTGCGAAACAATTTCTCCGGAGGTAAACTCACTTCACAACATGACTGAGCTTTACAAGAGAGCCTTTCAGGTTTGCTTGGATCTGGCTAAGTCAAGCAAGTACCCAGTAGTCTTGATTTCACAGAATCCGTCTGTACGTTTAAAGGCAGAAAAACTTGGTATCAAATCACAGGAATTTAAGGACGAGATTTTTCCTCTTCCTCGTGATCAGTACAAAGGTCGTGCAGAAGTGTTTGCAGCGAAATCAGCCATCGACAAATTGTATGCCGACAGATCTCTGTCGATCAATGCAATTTATCAGTACAATAATATTGCATGGCATGAGAACATGTTTGTTACGATTTCGTCAGAAGGCTCTTCCACTATTGCAAGATATACAGATGGTAAGCTTGTACCGTTGATGTATCAGGACAACAAAGCGTTTAAACCAGATAACGCTGAACAGAAAATGTTCATGGAATGTCTGCTCGCACCTCCTGACATTGCACCTTTGGTTATTGTTAAAGGCGGAGCTGGTACAGGAAAGACTTACTGTGCTTTGGCTGCAGCGTTGCATTCTCTTGCTTCATATGGCCCTGTGAGTACCTATGAGCAGATTCTTGTTGGTGCTCCTACTGTTACTATCGACGAAGATTTAGGTTATCTTCCTGGTGACATCAATGATAAGGTTAGTCCTTACATTAATGGTGTGCAGAATAACCTCATTGAAATCTTCAAGCAGAATGGTGAGAACATTACAGGCGGAAAGGAAAAAGTAACCAAGAAAGAGTGTAAGGAAACTGTTAATATGCTGTTTGAAAAAAGTCTCATTGAGATTCAGGCGATAGGTTTTCTTCGTGGTTCTTCTATCGCGAACACTTTCTACTTCCTTGACGAAGTGCAGAACATCAAGCCAGAAATTATGAAGGACATCATTACTCGTTTGGCAAGAGGTTCTAAGCTTGTTTTGGCAGGTGACCCAACACAGGTAAATACTCCTGGCCTTAATGAAAGACGTAACGGCCTGGTGTATGCATCTGAAAAGTTCAAAGACATTAGCAGATGCTGGCAGATTGAGCTTGACAGTAAGAAAACAGTAAGATCAGAGCTGGCTATGATTGCACAGGAGATTCTGTAGAGCAATGTAGCTTGCAATGTAACAAAATGTAACTCGTAAACTCTAATAACAAAGAGATCCAAGTTGTAATATGACTTGGATCTCTTTGCTTATGTAATTTTAATTTATTATAAATAATAAAACCCTTTAATTTATGTTCTCATTAATATTTGTGCTAGCGTGCTAATCCATCGTATTCCCAAGAATTTAACCATTCTGTCTTTTGAATATATTCAATACTAACAGGTTTTCCCGAATATATAGGATAAAAATAAATAAATGTTCCTAAGAAAATTAGTGCTAGTATAGGCATTATATAATCTATTTTTTCATTTAATTTTGCTAGTCTGCTTATCATAAATGGAATTGTAAGTATCATAAATGGTAATGTTATAAAATAGTGGTATATAAACATTATTCTTCCAATAAGGGCATATGTAAACCATGTGATTGCTATCATTACGAACAAAATTGCTCCTTCTCTATCTTTTTTAATTATAGTATAAATTAATGTAAATATTGCTGTAACTATTGATAGCCACCATATTGCTGGATTTCCCATGCACGCGATTGTTCCTACTTTTCCATCATCAAATCTTGAAATATAAAACCATAATGGTCTTTTCATAACTGGCCATTCATACCATTTACTTGTATATGGATGATCAGCATTTAAAGTTGAATGATATTTATACATTGCTTGTTGATATTTTATAAATGATTTTACGTCTGTTATCTGCACATATTCGCAAATCTTTTCTCCATTTTTATCTTCATGTTCATAGTATAGTTTTGCGTTTGGATTCATCATAATTGGTATGTATGACGCAACATATATAGTTAGTGGAATAATTACAAATGATAATATTGACCAAAGGATTAATTTTATATCAAATCTTTTTGATTTTATCATCTTAGCTAAATATATTATTCCCATTCCTGCACCTACAAATGCTGATGTCCATTTTGTTGCCATTGCCATTCCCCAGAATGTTCCTGATAATAACAGTGGTAATCTTTTCTTTTTCCAATCTTCTTCGGCGGGTATTTTTAAAAATCTTAGGAAAAAGTAGAAAGATGTTAAGCAAAATAGTAGCAATAAACTATCTACAGTACCTATTCTAGTTTGAACAAAGTGCATTCCATCTAATGCTATTATCAATGCTGAAAATAAAGCATATCTATCTCTTTTAAATAATTGTTTAGCTATTAGGTAGATTACTAATATCATTAATATTCCTGCAATATTTCCACATAATCTATATGCAAACGGTGTTAAGCCTAAAAAATGAACTGGAATTGAGATTATTAATTTTCCTAATGGTGGGTGTGTGTACTCATAAATTGGTAATTTGTTTAATATTTCATATGATGTTCTTGGGAAATATACTTCGTCAAAGTATGTACTATTCATGTATGAATATTCTTCTGGTACTAAACTTTGTTCATCTAATAGTTCTTTTCCCTTTTCGTCCATTGCTGTTATTGGTATTTCTTTACCGCTTTCATCATATATTTTTATTTCTCCTAAAGCTGTTGTGTTTACATTTGATTCAAACATTATATATTTATAATCGCATGATTTAGAATTAAAATATATTTCATTCCATTTAAAAAGGTTTGCATAGTTTATTTCAAAATATGTATCATACTCATATTGGTCATATGTCTTGTATTCATTTACAAAGAATATTGATACATTTGATTCATCGTTTGCTGAGTATATCATCATTTTTTTAGGAATCTGATCTGAATCTATTCTAAATGTTAATTGTTCGTTGTCCTTTAAATTAACATATGTTTGTGGATTTTTTGTGTTTCCTAATTTGTAGAAAGATATAATTGTATATGCTACTAAAATTATTATTAATGCTACTGTTGCTGGTTTAATTTTTTTCATCTTTTCCCTCATTTTTATTATTGACTAAAAGGGCGTTATAATATTTTTATATAACGTCCTTTTTCTTAATAATATTTATCTAACTTTTTATTTTAATTTTCTTCTTGTTAGCCATACGCACATTCCTAAAACAATTATTGCTACTGGTATTACATATATTATAACTCTAACAATTGTGTCTTCTCTATCTGTTGGTGTGTATTTAGTGTATGATGATGATTTTCTGATTGAATATAATTCACCTCTATTTGATGCAAATGCAAATGAGTTCATAATTATGTTTGCGTTGTATGCTACCATTGGTGTTTGATTATCTAATGCATTATCAGAGAATGAAGATGTTGAAGCAAATACAACTAATCTTGATTCATCTCCTGATTCAACCATTTTTTGAATTGCTGCTCCTATTGTGTAATAGTTGCCTGAATTTTCTTCTGTTGTTTTAGTTGCTAAATCTGACACTGTAGCTTGTGTTGATGTCATTAATATTGATGTTGCTGTTATGTTGTCTTCTAACATTTTATTTGAATCCATTTCAATAATTCCAGATGCTAAGAATAATGGCTTTACACTAGCTCCATTTTGATTTGTTCCAGATGCATCATAATTATATAGTAATCTTGTTATTTCATGATCTGAAGCAATATTGGCTTGGAATACTAAATTGTTATAGCCTGATACTTTGTTTTTGTCTGAATTTTCTTGAACAACTTTGTTAGGCATTGATATATCATATTCATCTAATATTCTTTGGAAATTTGGATAATCTCTATTAACATTTGAATAGTCTATATCGTTTGTTATTATTAAATCTCCGCCTTTTTCAATATACTTACAAATGTTGTCTGCTTCTTGGCTTGTGAAATCAGATGATAGTCCCATTATTGCTAATACATCGCAATCGTCTGGTATTGTTGCGTCTGCCATAATATTTATTGTTCCAACTTCATAATATTCATTTCCTAGGTATTGTGTTAGGTAATAAATTCCGCTTTCAGTTGTGTAATTTGTTCTGCCTTCAACAAAATAAACTTTTGTCTCTTTTGTTGCTGCTAAATTATTTATTGCATTTGTTATTTTTTGTTCTGTTAAATCAACTACATTATAGCTATCATCATATGTATAAAGGTCTGTTCCACTAATATATGATATTCTTCCATCTGATGCAACACCTACAACTTCTTGATATCCGCTTTCAAAACCATACTTACTTATTTCTTCTGCATCGTCTGTTGTAACAAGTTTATATGAGATTTTATTATTTTCTGTATTATATTGTTTTAAAAGGTCTATTATCTCGTCTGATTCCGAATATCCCCATACATAGAATGTCATTTCTTTATCTATTGTTCTAACAATATTTTTTGATTGATCTGTTAATGTATATCTTTTATCTTTAGTTAAATCTATTTGAGCTAAGTTAATTTGCCTTACTCCTAAATTTATAACTACATATACAGCAATCAAAATTGCAACAAGTAATATCATTCTACTTGTATCTTTTATGCATAATTCTTTTACTTTTCCGAAAAATGAAGCAATGTGTTCTTTTGGAGTTTTTTTACTTTTTTCTTTTTCTACTTTCTTTTCTTGCTTTGCTTTTTCTCGATTCATTTTCTTTAAAATCTTCTTGTTTTCTTTCTCTTTATTATCCATTTTTTATTTTCCTTTCTAAGATATTATTTCGTTATTTAACGCTTTTACGTCTTTGCAATACTATGATTGTTAAGAATACAAATAATAGAATAAATGTTACATACCCTACTACTTCTTTTAATGAAATAATTCCTTGTGGAAATTTTTGATACATTTGAACTAATGAAAACATTTCTATAACACCTTGATAATTTTGTAAAAATGATATTATCAAGAAAAATCCAATTGATACAACTGCTGCTATTACTTGATTTTCTGTGATTGATGATGCAAACATACCAAAAGATATGTAAGACATTGCAAGTAGTAAAAATCCTAGCATTGCAACTAAAGGTTCTGTTAAATTAACATATCCGAAATGTCTTAATATTCCATAATATACAAACATGAATAACATTCCTATTACAACAACTAATGATGCTGCAAAAAATTTACCAAATACTATGCATGTTATACTTTTAGGAGAAGTCATTAATAATTGGTCTGTCCCTGTTTTCTTCTCTTCTGCAAACATTCTCATTGTTAATACGGGAATTATGAATGCAAGTACTACTGTGCTGTCCCATATAATATATTCAAAATTTAAATAACCTGATGCGAATGTATATGTGTAAAATATAAAGCTAACTACAGCAAGGAAAAGTCCTATAAATATGTAACCTATAGGTGTAAAGAAATAGCTTTTTAATTCTTTTTTTATTATTGCTAACATTATTTATTTTCCCCCTCTTCTGTAATTTTTAAGAATGCATCTTCTAGTGATACTTCTTTTTTCTTCATTTCTATTATTGTTATATTTTTTTCAACGCACTTTTTAAATAAAGTTTTTCTAATGTCTTTATCACCATTATATTTTAATGTATATATTTTTTCGTTTCCGTTTTCTTCTTTCAATTCTATACTTGTTATTTCTTTAATTTCATCTTTGATTTCTGGCAATTTAATGTCTGTTTCTTCAACCGTTAATGTTACTTCTATCTCTTTTGATGCAGCTTCTTCTTCAATATTAGACATTTTGTCTGTTCTCATTATTTTTCCTTTATTAATAATAATGATTTTGTTACACATTTGGCTTATTTCAGCTAATATGTGTGAACTTATTAATATTGTGTGCTTTTTACCTAATTCTTTGATTAATGTTCTAATTTCTTTTACCTGAATCGGATCAAGTCCAACTGTTGGTTCGTCTAATATTAGTATTGGAGGATTTCCAACTAAAGCTCCTGCTAAACTAACTCTTTGTCTGTATCCTCTTGATAAGTTTCTTATTAGTTTTCCTTTAACTTCTTCCAAACCTGTAGCTTTTAGTACTCTTTCAATTTCTTCTTTCTTTTCTTTTCTCTTGACTAATTTTAAATCTGCCATATAAGAAATGAATTCTTTTACTGTTAACTCCAAGTATAATGGAACGTTTTCTGGCATATATCCAATTTGCCTTTTAGCTTGTTTTGACTTTTGATTTATGTCAAAACCATTTACTATGATTTTTCCAGCTGTTGGCTCGATATATCCTGTTATCATATTCATTGTTGTACTTTTTCCAGCACCATTTGGTCCTAGAAATCCAACGACTTCACCAGCATCAATTTTAAAGCTAATATCGTCTACTGCTGTAAAATCATTATACTTTTTTGTAACATTCTGTAGCTCTATCAATGTTTTTTCCTCCTTTTATTTATTGATTAACCACTTTATTAATCTTCTAGCACATTTTATTATTGAAATATTAAAATAAAATTAAAAATATTATACTAGTCGTGAATTTTGCATGCTTGCAAAAGCACTTGCTTTAAAATTTATAATAAGCTTTTTTATATTTTAATTTTAGCAATTAATGCTTTTATTTTTATTCCTTGTTCTGAAAACATTTGCTCATGTTCTGTTCTGATATCTTCAAAAATCATTTCACTATGTAAGTCGTGTGTTATTTTTGTAATTTCAAATCCTTCTTCTTTGAAGTATTCTATACTTTCTTCAAATAACTCATCATTATCTGTTTTGAAATAAATTTCTCCTTTTTCTTTATCAAGGAAAGTCTTATAATTAGCTAATTGCCTTGTGTGAGTTAATCTTCTTTTCTTATGTTTTCCTCTTGGCCATGGATTGCAGAAATTAATATATATTCTGTCCACTGTATCATTTTTATCAAATACATCTAATATTCTTTCTGCATTCATACGTATTAATAATAAATTTTTTATTTCTAAATTATTATTTACATATTCTGTTTCAATATTTCTTTTTGATAATCCTAGCATTGCTTCAATCATGTCAGCTGCTATATAATTATTTTCTTGATGTCTGGATGCAAGTTTTGATATGAAGCTTCCTTTACCACATCCTATTTCTAAATAAAGTGGTTTGTGTGAATCTTCAAATTGTTGTTTCCATTTTCCTTTATATATGCTTGGATCATCTATATAAAATTTTGCTTCTTCTAATTCTTGTTTAGCCCATGGCTTTCTTCTTATTCTCATTTTAATTCATTCCTTTTTATTTTAATGTGACGAATATTGATCTGTTGATACCAATTCTGATTTTATAAATTGACCATTTTTATAGTAATTCTTGAATGCTTGATATGTTAAAGATCCTATTCTTTTGCTTGATAATTGAATGTCATAATCATCATCAGTTCTTAATCCAATTATTTGAACTGTACAATATCCACTTTCAACTGATGCTACAATTTTTATTGGATAATTTCTATTATTTTTAAATTTGAAATCAAGTGAACCATATGCTACTGTTGCATCTAATGAGCCTGGTGCATATGTTGCAAGGAACATATGAGGCGATCTTTCCATAACTTCCAAATCTGATTTTAAAACTGAATTGTATAATGTCGTTGAAACTTGGCATATTCCTCCTCCGAGTCCATCTACAACTTGGCCATTCTCATATATCGCAGCATTTCTATAACCCGCTGCAATAGTCCTTTCTCCTACTATTGTGTTATAAGAAAATGTTTCACCAGGCATTAATACTGTTCCATTTATTTTGTTTGCTGCTAATCTCAAATTTGTTGTTCTGTTTGGATTATTTACATATGCTGTAGATGTAGTTGCAAGTTGGTCTGGAAACGCATCTGTTCCTAAATCATTTACAGTAACATTTGCTCTTGTATATTTTAAAGGCACTACATATTCGTCTTTTTTCTCACTTTTAATTTGCTCTTTTACTGTGTCTACGCTTTCTTGAAAATCAATTCCTGTTTCGTCTGGATATAGAACTCTTGGTTCAACTGTATAATACGCATCTTTAACTTCTTTGTAGACTTCTGAATGTATTTGATCTACATCAATTTCATCTGGATATCTGTCATATGTTGGAATATCATAAAAAACATCTTTGTAATTCTTTTGATTTAGTGCATTTGCAACTATTTCTTTGGTTTCATCGCTTTTAGCTGCTTTCCCTATTTTTCCAGATGTAATAATCAAATCACTTCCTTCAATATAGTAGCTCGGTTGTTTCACTTGTTCTGGTAATTTCGCTGATATATCTAATATGCAAGCATCTAAAGCAACCTCATCATATGAAATATCTATTGTAATATTTTGAGTATTTTTAGTTAATTTTATTATTTCTAAATCTCTTTGAATAATGCTTCCTTCTCTTCCTAGCTTATAAGCTTTATCAACAGCTTCGTCCAATTTGAATTTAGCACTTATTTGCTCTAGTGCAAGTGAATATTGGCTTTCTCCATATTGAAAATAAATTGTATCATCCAATGTGTCTAAAAATTGTTCTTGAACTTTTTGCTTAGCTTCCTCTTTAGATAGTTCAGAAACATCAACTCCTTCAATAGTTACTCCTTTTTTTATCTTGTCATCTTTATTATTTATCACTGAAAATGTTGTTAGTCCTGCTATACACAAGACGATAACTATTGAAAATATTATTGCTATAACTTTAAGTGCAATATGCTTTTTTACTTTTACTTGACTATTATCTATTTTGGTATTTGTGTCAGGTACAATTAACTGAGTATTCTCATCTTTTTTTGATGCTTTTTCACTTTTTTTATCTATTTTCTCTTTTTTATTTTCTTCAGCTTTATTGTTTTTTTCTTTTTTCTCGTTTTCATCTTTATCATTTGAGTTACCGTGACTCAATATTTGATTTGCCATTTTTTTCTCCTTTTATGTCTAATTCATCTTTTTATATTATATTGGTCTGTATAGAAAAAGTCAACAAAAGACTTGCTATAAATGCAAGTCTTTTGTTTTATTTTCCATTGTTATATGTAATAAAATTAATACTTATTTTTCTCTTTTAAATTTTTACTGTTACTACTGTTCCTTTAGGCTTATTGTGTGTTAATTTTATACTTCCTCCGTGACTTTTTACAATTGTATGTGCTATTGATAATCCCAGTCCTGTACCGCCTTTAGATCTTGAACGTGCTTTGTCTTCTCTGTAGAATCTTTCAAAAATATGTTTTAATCCTTCATCGCTAATTCCAATTCCAGTATCTTTTACTACTATGTGTAGCTTGTCTTCGTGATTGTGAATGTCAACATCTATTACGTCGTTTTCTTCAGTATATTTTATAGCATTATCTAGCAAAATAACTAATAGCTGTTTAATCTTATTTTTATCAATGTTTAGTTCTTTATCACAGTCAATATTTAAATTCATTGTCTTGCTTTGTAATTCTGCCATTTCTTTATATGGAATTACTACTTCTCTTGCCATTTGTTTTATATCTGTTTTTGACTTGTGAACTGTATTTCTGTTAGCATCTGATCTTGCTAAATCCATTAATTCTGTTATCATCTTTGATAGTCTTCTTGTTTCATTTAGCGATAAGACTATATCTTGCGATTTATCAATTATCTTGCTTTCAGGCGATTGAAGTAACATTTCTTGTTTTGCTTGAATTATTGTTAGTGGAGTTCTAAGTTCATGTGATGCGTTTTGAACAAATTCTGCTTGCTTTTTGTATGCAGAAATTATTGGCATTAAAGCTCTTTTAGATAGATACCAACTTGTTATTATTGATAGAACTATAACTATTCCTGTTCCTATAAGTAATGTTCTACTGAAGTTATCCATCATTTCTTTTTCAGAGTTTATATTTATCAATACATCCATGTAATAAACTTCACCATTTGAGGCTGTTAACTTACATGTAGTTGCTCTGTAAAAATATTTTGAATTGACTTTTAGTTCGTATATTTCTCCTATATTTTTCATATTAAAATCATTTTTTCCTATATAATCTGCAAAATATTTTACGCTTAACGATGTTGCTATTACATCTCCCGTTTCGTCTCTTAATATTGTTACAACTCTCGGATTGGCAATCTTATCAATATTTTTTTGTACTTCTGCTGTAAGCTCTTCGTCTGTCAATTCGTCTGTAGATTTTGCCTTATTACTGTTAACGACAAAATCTGATATATCTTCGAGTTGCTGTTTGTATTGCATTATCTCTTGATCAACTGATTTATATAAATAATTATTGAATTGGCTTAATATAAAAAAACTGAAAGCACCAAAAATTAATGTTAAAAGTATTAAATTAAAAATCATATTTTTAAATAATTCTATTTTTATTATTTTTTGTTCTTTCACTCTTGTTGCATTCCTTTCTTTATTTAGTCTGATAATATATATCCAACGCCTCTTAATGTTTTAATATATTTATCATATCCATATTTTTTTAATTCTTTTCTTAATGCACTTGCGTACACTTCAATTACATTTGTTGATGTATCAGAATCAAATCCCCATATTTTATCAAATATTTGTTCTTTTGTTATTATTGTGTTTTTTGAATGAATTAAATATTCTAGTAAGTCAAATTGTTTACCTTGTAGATTTATTTCCTTATCTTTTATATATGCCTTTCTGTTTTCCAGATTCATTTTTAAATCTTTGAATTCTATTGTATTATTCGCGTAAAATCCATGATTTCTTCTTATCAGAGCTTCTAATCTAGCTAAAAGTTCTTCTCTTTCGAAAGGTTTAGCTAAATAATCATCTGCTCCTATTGATAGTCCTTTTACTTTATCATTTAATGAATCCTTTGCACTTAATATAAGTACAGGTGTAAATATTTCTTCTTTCCTTAACTTACTTAATAAGTCATATCCGTTCATTTCTGGCATCATTAAATCAAGTATTATTATGTCATATATATTTTCTTTTGCAAACATATAACCTTCATATCCGTCAAATGCTTGCTCTACGCTATATTTCTTTTCGATACATTGCTTAATTGTATCTGATAAAATTTTGTCATCTTCAACAATTAGTACTTTCATTTGATTCTCCTTTATTTTTTATTATACTATAGATTATAGATGCTGTAACTTAAAAAATTCTTAAATATCTTTTTGAAATCGAAAACAGAGATTATTGGCAATAGCTTGTCAAAATCTCCGTTTTAACCTATACTTTATTTATTTTGTGTAAGTATTGGATTGCCAATAAAATATCTTTCATTTGTTCCTGATTTTAATACGATTTTTAATGTTTCTACTTTAGAAACGTCTATTGAAAAACTGTTATTATTTATGTTTTCAGTGGTGTAAAGTACTTTTCCATTTTGATCATATATTGTTATTTTAACGCTTGATGGGTTTGATGTTTCTGCTGTTTCTGGTGTACATATTATTCCTTCTAATCTTGAATAATTTTTATCTAATTTATATTCCACTGCTTCTTCTGAATTATTTTCTGATGATTTTAATATATAGTTTTTGTATTCAGTTCCGGCTGTTGATTTTATAGGCGTGCTTCCGTCTGATATTTTTAAAGTATCAGATATTTTTTCTGCTTTTAATGTTGTTAAACTAACAGGTGTAGGGTCAGTTTGATTTAGTTCTTCTAATAAATTTTTAATGTCTTTGTCATCTGGCAAAGTTTTAAGTGCTGAATTGATGTTGGCTTTTGCTTTGGTGTAATTAGTTTTTAATAATTCACGTGTTTCTAAAACAAATTCATTCTTATACTGTGTTTTCAATTCATCAACCGCATCTTTTATTTTTTCTATATTTTCTGTATCATAACTAGAAAGATAATCTAATATGCTTAATACTGATTGATTAGTTGTCATTGCTTTTATTTTTTCTTTTAATTCTGCAATTTTTATATCAGCTTTTTTATTTATAACTAAATCACTGTTTTGAAGATCGTCTTCTATTTTACTTAATACATTTAGTGCTTTATCATATTTTTGGTTTTTTAAATATTCGTCAGCTTTACTTAAATATTCATTTAAATATAATTGCTCAACTTCTTTTAATTTTTTAGTAACTTCATTGTATTTTGGATAATTTTCGTCTATTGATTTTAGTAATTTAATAGCTTTTTTATAGTCATTTTCACTAATTGCTTGTTCAGATTCCTGGTATATTTGGTCCATTTTTTTGCTTGATAATTCATCTTGCTTTTGAATTAAAAATTGTTTTCCAAAATAAAATCCTACTAGTAATAATATTATTACAAAAATAATAGTTAAAAAGAATTTTCTAACTTTTCTGCCAAAAGAATTTTTTCTTCTTTCTTTTTCTTCTTTTATTGCAGCTTTTTCTTCCATCTTTTTCTGCTTTGCTTCTAGCTTCATTTCTTCTGCTTTAAGCTTTAGATCTTTTTTTGTAAGTACTTTTTCTTCTTTATTTTCTTCCATAAACTTTTTCGTCCTTTCAAGTTATATGTTTTTTCTATTTTATATCACAAATAAATTTTTTTCTCAACACTTCTGGCTGTTTTTCAAAAAATTTAATACTCTAATTATTTCATAAATGTTTCTTGGCATGTTACTTGGGTATTCAAAAATTGCTTCAACTGTTCTTTCTTTGTTTATTATTACTGTTTTGCTTATTATTTCATTATTATTCTCTTTTGAGTACATTCCATATTTTCTACAATTTTCGCCTATCTTATCTTCTACTATTGGGAAGTCAATTTCAACTCCTGCTTTATTTTTTATATTATTTATCCATGCATAGTGTGAAAGCAAATTTCCTGCTGTCATTAATATAATTTCTGCTTCTAGTTCTTTAAAAATTGTTTCATTTTTCTTTAGTTCTAATATTTCCAATTCAGATATGTAAAAAAAATCTTCTTTATATGAAAAAAGTATAATATTTTTGTCTATATTCTCTGTATTTATTATTCCCTTACTCGAATTTATTATTAACTCATTAAATTTCTCCCCTACTTTAATGTTCCCATTTTTTAATAATTCATAATCCATTTTAGAATCCTCCTATGGATATGATATTCTAAAAATAAAAAAACGCCATCCTTTTTTAGGATGGCTTGGGGAAGAAAAAAATTTTCAAGACTATTTGTTTAGTCTTTATGTATTTATAATACAGTTATAAAATTAAAATAACCTTAAAAATTTTTATTTTTTAATTTATATTAAAACTTTTTTCACCACTTTTGTTATTAGTAGCAAAATAATATAGATTAAAACAATACTTGCTCCTGTTGGCAAATTCATAAAAAAACTTACTAACATACCTAATATAAAACATATAATTGAGATTATTCCTGAAATTATTATTAATTCTTTAAAACTGTTTGTTAAACTTCTAGTAATTATTGCTGGGAAAACTATTAAGCTAGAAATTAATAATGTTCCCATCATTCTCATTCCTAATACAACAATTAATGCAGTTAAAAATGATATTAAAAATTGATAGAAAGTAACATTTATGCCTCTAGCTTTTGCAAATTTCTCATCATATGTTATCATAAATAATCTATTATAATAAATCATATATACTGCAAATACAGCTATAGATAGTATTACACTTATAATAACATCGCTTCTTTTCATTGATAAAATACTTCCAAACATATAGTTTGATACATCTATATTAAATCCTGTTGAAACTGATGTAATTATTATTCCTAACGCTAAAGCACCTGTAGATACTAATGCAATTTGTATATCTCCACTTTCACCTTTTTTTTGGCTTATTATCATTATTATAACAGCTGCAATAAGTACTATTGGGATTGAAACTGATAGCGGTGGTAAATTAAGTGCTACTGCTAAAGTTAATGATGCAAAACCAACTTCACCCAATCCATGTCCTATCATTGAATAATTTTTAAGGACAAGAATAACGCCTATTAGTGCTGCGCAAAGTGATATTGCAATACCACAAATTAGTGCTCTTTGTATAAATGTATAGCTTAGTAAATTAATAATTTGTTCCATTTTTTCCTCTCTTTTTATTCTTCAATTAATTTCAATAATTCTTTTAAATCAACATTTATATTGCTATCAACTTGTATCTCAGCATTTTCATCAAAGTTTTCTTGATGAGCTTTAATAAAGTTTCTAGCATTTTCTCTTGTGAAGAATACGTATGAATTATTAGATTTATCTACTATTTTGAATAGATAAATGTTTTCTTCATTTTCTTCTGCTTTTCTCATGTGTTGATTGTTTAATTTTTCTATATATTCTTTTACTTTGTTATATTGTTCATTTTCTTTTTCAACTTTTGAAATTTTTTCGTATAATTTTTCCATATACTCTAGCATATTTATATCGCCGTCTGAAACATGTTCCATAAGCCAATATATGACTTTTCTTTCTGCTTCATATTTTTCTTGTTCATTTTTAGTTTTTTCTAAAATTTCATTTGCTTTTCTTAATAATTCTTCTCTCATCGTACTCTCCTCCTTCATTCTTTCGTTATTTTTAATTTTACCATATACTTGTATTTTAGTCAAACAGTGGTATACGTAAGAGTAAAAGAAAAAAGCCTCTTTAAAAGAGGCCTTTACTTCATATTAATAACCTTGACCAATTACTTTTCCTTTATATAGGTATAATGTCATATAGTTTTCAATTTTGCTTGTATAATCTTTTTCTTTTTTCCAAATTTCATCGTCATCGTCATCATCGTCATCTTTGTCTGGTTTAGTTGTTGCTCTATATTTTACAACAACTTTCTTTAAGTTTTTATTATCTTTAGCTGGTGAAACTGATACGACTTTTAATAGTTTAATTTTATATTTTCCTTTGTCGTCTTTATCATAACTATCTTTCAAATTATCTTTGTAACTATCTACTTCGTCATCATCTACATCTTTTAAATTTTCTTCAAATTCTTTAACTACATCTTTGTTTGATTTTGAAGAATCTAAATATGAATAATAACTAGAACTTGAAGATTGTGCATTTTTCCAAGCAACTGCTGCATCTAAATCCATTGCTTTAGCGACTTTACTGTAGTCACATGAATTTATTGCGTTAATATATTTTTTAACTGCTCTTTTTTCACTTCCTCCAAGTAATAAACTTGCTAGAATTATAACTACTACTAGTGCAACAACAATTCCTATAACTAATTTTGTGTGTGCTTTAATCCAAGCTCCAATTTTGCCAAATACATTTTTTACTTTTTCCATGTATCTTGCTCCTTTCATTTTGTTATTTTTTACATTACAAGTATATTATATAGAATTAAAAATATCAATATATAAATTATATTTTTATACACCTACTGGACATAACTCATCTGTCACAACATTTTTATCGCTTGAAAAGTCTAGTACTTCATTTTTTAATAGATTTTTATACTTATTATACTCGTCATTTTTCTCAATTACGTTACCTTTAAAACCAACTAATATTAAATTTTGTAATTCATCATCATTAAACATTCCATTTTGGACCTTGAAAATTTTCACATCTTTGAAAACTTTTTTATATGTAGCATATTCATATTTAATAAAATTTGCATTTTTTCCGTCTAGTGCTGATATTATATTAGTTATTACTATTCCATTTTCATTTAAGTTTCTTTTAGCTTGAATTAATGCTTCTTCTGTTGTTAATTGAAATGGAACATTTAGTCCTTTAAATGCATCTATTAATATGCAATCATACTTGTTTTGAGTTGTGTTTATATATCTTCTACCATCTTCGTGATAAATATTTAAATTTTCATTTTGTGTATTTAAATCGAAGTATTTTTCAGCTAGTTCTGTCATTTTCGAATCTATTTCTACTACATCTATTTTTTTATCTTTATATTGTTCTAAAAAATATGATGGATACGTATATGCAGCTCCACCTATCATTAAAACATTTTCTGTATTTTCTTGATAGTAATTAAATAAATCATAATATTTTAAGTAATCCGCTGTTAAATTTTTTTCACCACTAGCAATTGATTCATATCCTGTATCTACTTCTAGCGTGTTATATTCTTTTCCAGAATTATTTGTGAATTTTTTTATCCAAATTCTACTGTATTCTGAATCTGTATCTAATATCATGTCTTCATGTTTTTGTAAAAACATTTTCTTACCAACTAAAACAAGTGATACTAATATTACTAATGTTGCAATGATTTTGATTGTATATTTTATGTCTTTATCTTCATAAATTAAGTATGACAATATTACTAATACAATTACTACTAATAATATTATGTTTTTTACTCCCAATTTAGGAATTAATACAAACCCTGCTAAAAATGTTCCTACAATGCTACCAATTGTTGACAGTGCTGACATTCTTCCAGACACTCCACCTATTTCTTCCAAGTCTTTATCTTTTAATTTTACGGCAAATGGTGATGCTGTTGCTAGAAACATACTTGGGATTCCAAATGTGATTGTAGAACATATTATTGCTAATAATGGTAAACTAAAATTTATCTTCGAAATTGGTTCTATTGCATAAATTTCTATCATTGGAATTAGGCTTATAAAAGTCGCTGAATTTAGCAAAAATAATGATAGCAAATTTCTTTTGGGATGTTTATCAGATATTTTTCCACCTATAAAATATCCAATGCTCATAAATGCCAACATCATTCCAATTATGCATGTCCATATTAAATTTGAATTTCCCAAATATGGTGATAGAATTCTTGATGCAACTAATTCTATTATCATTCCAGTTGCTCCAGCTATGAAGGTTGTGATTTCTAATAGATATTTTTTCATTTCTATTTTTCCTTTTCTGATTTTATGTATTCTTCAATATTTCCATCAAATATTACTTCTTGATCAAGTGCAACAACACGTATGTTGGGATTATGAATTTCGTCCAAATCATGTGTTGCCATTACAATTGTTATATTTCCCTTTTCATATAAATCATCTAATATTTTGTAAAAATTTTTGATTGTTACTTTATCTAGTCCACTACATGGTTCATCTAATAACAGTAATTTTGGCTCGCCTATAAGAGTTCTAGCTAGTAAAACTCTTTGCCTTTGACCTCCTGATAAGTCTCCTATTTTTTTGTTTAATAGGTTCTCAATTTTTAGTTCTTTTACAATTTGCTTTAATTTTTCTTCGTCTTTTTTTGTGTAAAAAGGCATTATTCCATGCTTTTGTAATCCAGTCATTATAATTTCTTTTGATGTTGCTGGAAAATTAATGTCTGTCATGTTGTTTTGTGCCAAGTATGATACTTCAGATCTATCCATTTTAAATTCAACTTTTCCAGAATCTTTTTTTATAATTCCTGTTATTGTTTTTAATAATGTACTTTTTCCTGAACCGTTTTTTCCAACAAGACATATGTATTCTTTTTCTTTAACATTTAAATTAATATTTTTTAATGCAATATGTTCGTTATATTTTACAGATAATTTTTTTACTTCGATAATATTCATTAATCTACCTCACTTTGCATTGCTTGTTTTAAATTTTCCAAGTTTTTATACATTATAGATAAATATGTTTCACCATCATCTAATTGCTTTTGTGTCACAGTATGGACACTATTGAATTCTAAGCTCTTTGCTCCTGTTTCTTCAGCTATCGTTTTTACAATATTTCCTGATGATAGTTCTTTAAAAAATACTACAGGCAAATTTTCTTTTTTTATTTCTTGTACTACTTTAAATATTTTTTCTACGCTTGGTTCTCCATTTTCTCCGCAAGAATCGTATGCAGTTACAAATTTTATGTTGTATCTTTTTATGAAGTAAGCATATGAAAATGGACCTCCAAAAGCTATTTCATCTTTTTTTGCATTTTTTACTACTTCTTGAAAATCATTATCTAATTTTTTTAGTTTGTTGATATATTCTTCTGCATTTTTTTCATAATATTCTTTGTTTTTTGGATCTTTTTGAACTAGTTCTTTCTCAATATTCTTAACAAGTTCAATTGATTTTGAAGGGTCTAACCATATATGTGTATCGTATTTTTCATGTTCATCATGACCTTCATCTGTTTCTGGCATATATTCTTTTTCGAATTTCTCATTTTCTAGTAATTGTATTCCCTGAGAAATATCCTTTATATTATCTTGATTATCTATACCAGATGTGATTGTTTCTCCCCAAGGTTCTAATTGCTTTCCTAAATATAAAAACAAATCTGAACTCTTGATTTCAATAATATCTTGAGGGGTTGGTTCATAATCATGTATTTCTACTCCAGCTGGAAGTAGCATTGTAACGTTTGCCTTATCTCCAACAATCTGTTTGGTAAAATCATATACTGGATATATACTTGCTACTATGTCTATTTTTCCTTCCTGCTTTTCTGGTTTATTTGTTTTATTAAAAATGCAAATTGCTCCAATTACTATAATTATTAATATGATTAATGATATACTGGCTTTTTTCAAAAGTATGCCTCCTATTTTTTATAAAATTCTTCTCCTATAAATTCATATTCAATGTTAGTTAGATTGCTTATATATGTATCATAACTTGATACATTCTTTTTGTTGTCTATATAATAAACTTGTGAGTATGCTGGAGTATCTATTACTGACCCATCAGCATTTTTTAATGATATTTTATTTCCTGATAAATCAACTAAATCATACTGGATATTGCTTGGAAATCCTGATGAATTGAAATTTACTTTAGCTGGTAAATTAGCGCATATCAATATTTCCTGATTTAATAACATTGGATTAATGTAGTCATATTCTATGTTTAACATTTTTTGAAATTCTTTATTTATTATAATATATTTATTATCCATGTTTTTTACTATATAAGCATCATCAAGTACAAAAATATCTTTATATTCGTCTGATACTCTTTCACCGTTCTCATTTGCAAAGTAAATTATCTCTTTATCATAATCTTTTATTAATATGTATTGATCAAAAAATTCTAATATCTGAATATTTCCTTCTAGTTCAACTCTTTTAGTTTCTTTTGTATACCATCCTTGCTTATTTTCTGATGTTTTATAGAATGGTAGATATCCATTACTGTATACGTATAAGTTACTTCCGTCAAATTTTAAATTATCACAATCTATACTTACTTTAATGTTTGAATTATCTTTTTTCATAAACTCATATCTGTTTTTGGTGCCTGTTTGTGAAACAGTTATATAAATATCATATTCATCATTAAATGGATATCTATATGGATACTTATCATATGATTTTATTGTAGTCATATTTCTAGTTGGTATTGTAGAAAATTTAGCTGTTATTTTCCCTGATTGATTAAATGTATCTGTATATAATTCTTGCAATTTTTCTATTTGTTTTTCATAATTATCAATTGCTATATTGTTTTTATATGACATTACTGTTCTTTGATTCTTTAAAATAATTGATGCTGTATCATCTTGACATACTAATGCTATATCAAAATCTTTATCATACATTGTTATAGTTATAAATGGTGATGCATAATCATATTTAAAATCTATTTTTGTCTCGCCATTTTTGTTGATATATCCCCATTTTCCGTCTCTTTCTACATTAAGATAAAATTCGTTATCTTCTCCCAAAACGCTTATATTTTTGAAGTATTCTGTATTATATTCTAGATAACCTTTGCTTTCTTCTTTTACTATTTTCTTTACTTTGTCTTTATATGTTAATATATTCAAACCAAGTAAACCGATTGCAATAATAACAATTGCTACTACTACAATATAAAATATATTGTTCATGTATATCATATTTTCTCTGAACATCTGAATGATCACCATTAAAGCTGATAAAATATATAAAACTCCTATGTATGGAACATGTACAAAATAAAAACATGATGAAAATATCGCAAGTATATATGTAAATAGCAATATTTTATCTTTTCTATTACAAATTAATGTTATTAAATTTATAATTGCAACTGCTATTGTTAAGGCTAATATGTATCTATTAATTTCAGTTATAACTTTTAGTTCTTCTGTGCTTGCTCGTGATATGCTTGGCAAATAGAAATTAAAAAGCAAAACTAAAAGTCCAAAAAATAGGTTCATTCCAGCTACAACACTGTTAACAATTTTACCTCTCATCTATCATCTCTCCATTTTCTTTTGTCTCTTCAACCTTTTTATCTAGCTTAGTTATTCCTAGCATAGCTATAAAAAATACTATTGCTATAATTACTCCTATTACACCTTGTAATGGGCTCGTAAATTCTGGGATAAACATAACTAATGATGTTAATGAAAATCCAATTATTGCATAATATGTAATTCCATAAAATTTTTTAAATAAATATGTAATCATTCCTGCTGTTGTTAAAGCTAAAGTTATATATCCTATTCCAAACGGAATTATTACTGCCATATTAAATGATGTAAATCCTTGAAGGATTGGTGCCAAAACACCCATATATATAAGAATATGTATTGTAGTCATTCCTGGCATTACAGCTCCCCATGCATATATTGCTCCATATATTATTAACTCAATAGGGCTAACATATGTAACAGTTTCTCCTGCCTTAGTATTATTTGCAATCTGTGTACAAATAATTGTTATTATTAATGCAATTAATGTGCTTATTAAGTAAGATTTCTTAAATCCTTTTTTATTAGCTACTTTAAATAATGTAGGTATTCCTCCAATGATGATTCCTAAAAAAGCACATCTTGTAAAAGCATTGTATTCATTAAGTAAATATGTTACGAGCTTTGCACAGCATGCAGCACTAAGTAATATTCCAAGTAGTATTGGCCAAATGTATTTTAAGTTCTCTTTAAAATTTTTGAATGGATTTGCTATAATCTCCATACATCTGTCATAAATACCTAGTACAATTGCAAATGTTCCAGCGCCTGCAGTAAGTGCTGCTACTCCTATAATCATTCCTTTAATAAACTTTGTAATATTCTCTTTCATTTCTTTTCCTTTATATTAATTATATAAATTATTTTCTATTATGTATTCTTTTACATCCTTTGAAACATATTTTTCAATGTCTTGATTTTTTCTTATCATGTTCCTTATTATACTTGAACTTATTTTTAAGTTTTCTTTATTTTCCATATATATAATATTAGGACTTTTTATTTCTAACGCTTTGTTTTCTCTTCTTTGAAATATTAAATATTTATATTCTTTTAGCTTCTCATAGTTTTCCCATGAGCTCATTTTTTCGTAATTATCTTCTCCCATCAAAAAATATATGTCATCATTACTATATTTTTCTTTAATTGTTTCAAATATTTCGTTTGCTTTAAAACTTCTATTCATCTCTTGTTCAATGTCTGAAACAAACATTTTTGAATTGTCTTTGCATTCTAAATTTAGCATATCAATTCTTTGAGATATATCTATTAGTCCTTGTTTTTTGTAAAAATTATTTACTGGCACAAAATAAATTGCATCAAAAGAATATTCTTTTAATGCCTCTTTTACTAAGTTAATATGTGCTATTGTCGGTGGGTTAAATGCCCCACCGAAAAAGCCTATTTTCATTTTTTTCATTCCTTCCTATATTGCTATTATTCGTGTGTTTCTATTTCTTTTTTTACTATTTCAAAAATTTCTTCATGTATATCCTCAATAGTTCTAATTTGATTGTCTTTTACACAATTTATTTCTTCCCAATCATATTCTTTTGCAAGCTCACATGCTGCCTTGTAACTCTCAGCTAAGTATTCTGCATCTTTTTCATGGATGTCTTTTTCCATTGTATGACTAAATTTATTTTCTCTGTTTTCCATTAATTTCAAACTATTTCTTGGTGGCATGTTAAGGAAAAATACCTTATCTGGTTTTGGGATTTTATACATGTTAAACTCTAAATCAAATAACCATTCTATGAATTTTTTTCTTTCTGTTTTGTCTTGAATTTTTCCTGCTTGATGTATCATATTTGATGTTGTATATCTATCAACTAAAAGTATTCCTCCAGTTTCATAATATTTCTCAAGTTCTGTTTTATATGTTGCATATCTGTCTGCTGCATAAAATGTTGAAGCCACATATGCACTTACATCACTTGGATGTTTTCCAAAGTCTCCTGATAAATACATTTTTACCAATGATGATGAAGGGCTTTCATAATTTGGAAATGAAGCTGTTTTATACTTTATTCCCATTTCATCAAATTTATTTTTTAATTTCAAAAATTGTGTTTGTTTTCCACTTCCATCAGTTCCATCAATAACAAATAGTTTTCCCATTTTTTACTCCTTATTAATCAATTTTTAATCTTTCGAATAGAGGTTCAATATTTTTGCTTGTTAAATCTATTTCTTTTTCTATATAGATAGGTTTCCAGCTTGGTTCTGGTAACTCAAGATATTCTCTTATCTTTTTAGTTGTTGTAGGCATGATTGGTTCAAATAAGTTGCTTAAATTTGCAATTATATTTGCACAAGTAAATATTGTATTTTTAAATGCTTGCTTATCTTCTTTTATTTGTTTCCAAGGTTCTTGAGTATCATAATATTTATTAGCCTTTTCAACTAAATCCATTATTTTTTCTGTTGCTTCTCTAAATTCTAATCTTTCAATTAAATCACTAACTTCTGAATAAATTTTTTCAATCTCTTCTTTTATTTCTGAATCTAGTGTAGCAACTTCTATTTTTTCAATTCCTTTAAATTTCAATGTTCTGTTTACTAAATTTCCGAATTTGTTTAATAATTCTCCGTTATGTGTTGCAACAAAATCTTCTGGAGTAAAGTTTGTATCTTTCTTTTCTGGTCCATTACTTATTAAGTGATATCTTAAAGAATCTACCGGATATTTTTCTAATGCTTCTAATGCAGTTATTCCAATCTTTTTACTCTTTGAAAATTTTTGATCATTATAATTTAGATATTCTGTTGATACTATTGTATCAACTAGATGGTAATTGTCTTCTTGACCAAGAAGTAATGCATTTAAAATTATGCTGTGGAATACTATGTTGTCTTTTCCGTGGCACATATAAATTTTATTATTTCTTCCTTCTTTCCAGAAATCTTCCCAGTCCCATCCTCTTTCTTCACAAACTCTCATTGTGTCTGTTAAATAACCTAGTACAGCATCTATCCATACATACATTCTTTTATCTTCATATCCTTCAACTGGTATGTCGACGCCCCAAGTAAGATCTCTTGTTACAGCTCTTTCTTTTAATCCTTGTTTTAAGTATTTCTCAGTTTCGTTTCTTGCATTAACTCTCCAACCATCTTTAACTTCTGCTGTGTGTTTTTCTATTTTTTCTTGGAATTTAGGTAATCCTAAATACAATATTTTATTATTCTTTTCAATAGTTTTAGTTCCACAAACTATACAATTTCCACCTATTAATTCTTCAGAAGTTGGAACGTGTAAGCATTTGTCACATTGATCTCCTTTTGTTTCTTCTCCACATTCAGGACAAGTTAATATAACTTCTCTATCTGCTAAGAATTTTTCGCATTTTGGGCAATAGCATTGTGGCTCTATTTTTTCATAAATATATCCGTTATCATAAAGTTTTCTAAATAATTTTTGTACATGTTCTTTGTGATAATCTGTATCTGTGCTTGAAAACAAGTCATATGAAAAATTCATTTTATTAAAAACTTCTCTGAATTCTTTATCATAGCTATCTGCTATTTCTTTGGGTTCTTTTCCTTCTTTTCTTGCTCTTTCAGTTATTGGAGTACCATGGCAATCTGAACCAGAAACAAACATAACTTTATCACCTTTTAGTCTGTGATATCTTGCAAGTAAATCACCTGACATTAATCCAGCTATATGTCCTAAGTGTAATGAACTATTGGCATATGGCCAAGCATTTCCTATTAATACATTTTTACTCATCTTTAATCAGTCTCCTCTGTCTATAATTTATATTTTAACGTGGTCTTTGTCTTTTCATTCCATATTCATATTCTTCATCTTCAATTTCTCTTGTTGTAGCCCTTGCTTCATCTATATTTAACTGTGCTAATATAGTTGAACGTTGAGCATACAAATCTGGTAATTCTCTTTTTTCATCACCTAGTTCATATGACATATCTACTTCTGTTTTTGAATCTATTGTTTCTTCATCATCTATTTCAATACAGTTTTCAACGCATTGCTCATTATGTCCTGTTCTGCTTTCTATTTCAATAATTCTATCTTCAACTGTATTTAATCTTTCTAATAGTTCTTTTCTTTTTGATATATCTTCGAATTTAATTTGGTTTTCTTCGTATGGTGTTTCTTGTTCTTCTTTTCTCTCGATTACATCTTGTTTTTCCTCAACTTCGTCTTTAAATTGAGTTACTTTAACTTCTCGTTGTCTATCAGTATCTGCTCTTCCTTCCATATAAATGCTTTCAGGATAAACTTTTGAAGTTTGTACGTTAACAAATTTACTATCTCCTGTGTTTCTACTTTCAATTAAGTTTAAATCAGTTTCTCCCATTTCACCTATGAAAAGTAAGTAGTTATCTTCTTTAGTGTCGTCTACACCGCGTTTACGAATTTGAAAATAATTGTACTTAGTTTGATTTGGATTTCCTTTTCCTGCTCTTATTTCACCTGTTTTTAATTTAACAGGATTGTTTTTATTTGCCATTGTATCTCTTAATACATGTGCTACTTCTCTTGCAACAGGGGTTATTTCATAGCCTTGTAATTGTTCAAATTTTCCGTCCTCAGTTTCTCTTACTGTAATAAACTTACTAGAAACAGCTCCATCTCGTGTTCTAATTATATATTTTGTATCGTTTTTATCTGCCTTATCGTTTAAAAGCTTTGAGCCTTCATCTTTATCTTCGATTTTTATCATGCTTACAATATAGTCTGAATCTACGCCTAAATCTTTTGCAACTTTTTGCTTTTCTATTTCTTCCTTAGTTTTTTCAGCTTGCTTTTCTTGCAATGAAACAACCTTTAAAGAATTTCCTTTTTCTTTATCATCAGATTCAACTTCTTTTACTACTAAGTCTTTTGATAATTTTATTAGACCTACTTGTTCAAATGGCTTTAGTTTTTCTTCTAATTCTGGATCAAGTCTTGTTAAGCCTCTTTCATCAACTTCTGCTAGTTCTTGTAAGTTTTTAACTTGAACAGTTCCATCTTTTAATGCCTTTATTTCAACGCCTTTTTTTCTCATTTCTTTTAATTGTTCTGGATTTATTTGTTTTCTTATCATCTCGCGCATTGTAGCACTATCCGCAATATCTTTAAAAGGTAAGTTATTCGCCATTACTTCAATTTGCTCTAGTCGTAATCCATCACGCATTAAAGACAAAATATCTTTCCTTTTTAATCCTGTTTCATCCATCAATTTTTGAATTTGTTCTTGTTCATAGCTATAATTAGTTACATTTAGAATCTCTGATTTTCCTTCTGTGTTCTGCATTACGATTATATTTGGTATTTTTATACTGCCATCTGCTAGTTCTATATCAGACATTCTTCTGATTGATGAAAAAGTTTCTCTTTCTCTTCCAGTTTTTAAAAGATAATCATGCATTAATGTAAGTTCAGAAAGTTCTTCTCCTAATAATTCTTTCTCTTTTTCCTTTAATAAACCTTTCGCCATTTTTAAATTCCTTTCACATAAATTATGCATAGAATAAAGCTAATTTATTTTAATTTTTTCTCTATTAAATCTGCAATTTCTCTTGCTTTTTTAGTTATAACTTCTTGATCTTCTCCTTCAATCATAACTCTAACTAGTGGTTCTGTTCCTGATGGTCTTATTAATACTCTACCATTGCCAGAGAATTCTTCAGACACTTTTTCAATAGCTTCTTTGATTTCTTCATCTTTATCAAAATCATATTTTTTATCGCTATTGACTTTTGCATTAATCAATACTTGTGGATATATTTTAACAATTTTGCTAGCTTCTGAAGGTTTTTGATTTCTTTCAAGTAATATTTTTACTAACATTAATGATGTTAATATACCATCTCCTGTTGGGTTGTAATCTAAGTAAATAATATGTCCTGATTGCTCTCCGCCTAAGTTGTATCCATTTTTTAACATTTCCTCTAAAACATATCTATCTCCAACTTTTGTTTGCTTGAAGTTTATTCCAGCTTTTTCAGAAAATTTATTTAATCCTAAGTTGCTCATAACTGTTGCAACAAGTGTATCGTTTGCAAGTTTTCCTTCTGATTTTAAATAGTTAGATGCAATAGCTAACATTATATCTCCATCAATCTCATTTCCGTTTTCGTCAACCGCTAGACATCTATCTCCATCGCCATCATAAGCTATTCCTAAGCTATATTTTCCTTCAACTACTTTTTTCTTTAACATTCCTAAATGTGTTGATCCACAATTATCATTTATATTAATTCCGTTTGGTTCATTATTAATAATGTCATGTTTTATTCCTAATCTTTTATAAATTTTATCTGCTACTTTGTATGTTGCACCATTGGCTGTATCTATTAATACTTTAAAATCATCATTCTTATTTTTTGTAATACTTTCATGGAATATACCTACTATAAAATCAACATAGTCTTCAATCATATCTTCTCTGTTCTCAGAAACTCCTATTTTTTCTGATACAGCTGTTAATGCTGATAATTTTTCATCTGAATCCATGATTTCTTCTATTTCTTCTTCTAAGCTATCTGGAATCTTCATTCCTTTGTTGCTGAAATATTTTACGCCATTAAATTCAAATGTATTGTGAGATGCTGATATTACAACACTTGCATCTGCATTATATTTTTTTGTTAAATATGCTACTGCTGGTGTTGGTATAACTCCAAGTGATTTTACATTTGCGCCATAGCTTAAAAATCCAGCTATCATAGCACTTTCTATTAATGTTCCAGATATTCTGGTATCTCTTCCTATAAAAATTGTTGGCATATGGTCTGTATGCTTTGATAAAACTGAAGCTCCAGCCTTTGCAACTCTAAATACTAAATTAGGAGAAAGCTCTGTATTGGCTATTCTTCTGATTCCATCTGTTCCAAAATATTTTCTCATAATTATTATCATTCCTTTCCCAAGGTCAATTTCTAATTGAAGCAATTTAATTTTCAACCTAAGACCTTTACATAGATGTTATTATTATACATATTTGCTCTTATTTTTTCAAGTAATTTATGGTATTTTAAATTGTTATTTTTATATGATAAGAAAGTTTTCCAAACTTCTTGTTATAGGACAAAAGCGGACTGTTTATAACATTTGCACTGATTATAACATTTTTAAGTTCGCATCTTTGTTCGCGCACGAAATTTGCAAAGCAAATTTCTATGCATTGTTAGTTTTATATAATAGGAAGTTCTGAGAACTTTCCTATTATATAAAAAAGGCAAGGTTTTTTCCTTGCCTTTTTTAACTTATGCTGTTTTTTCAGTCTTTTTTTCTTCTTCTCTTAATTTATATTCTCTAAATCTTTTTTCATCTTGCATTGTTCTTGTTAATAATTCAAGTACCCATACAAGTAAAAGTATTGCAGAAATATATGATCCAACTGGTATTCTAGCAATTGCTAAAATTGCTAAAACAAATAATTGACTTATTACAAGTTCAAGACCTAATTGAACTGGTTCGATTATCCATGCATTTTTGTATAATTTATGATATCTGATTGCTACATAAAACATAACAATTACTAAACTTATTACAAGAGGTGCTATGAATTTTTTTATCATATCCCAAACACTAATTTTTGAAACATCATATACTTTAACTTGTGTACTTGAATCTTTTAGCTCTTCAGCTGTATATTCTAATCCATATTTTTCTCTAATTTGATTAACTAATTGTGCAACTTCATCATCAGATTTGTCGCTTATTGATTCTACTTGTTGTTCTTGCAAGATATCTTCTTTTTTTACATCTTTGATGTTATATGATTTTGAGTATTTCTCATTTAATTTTGAAAATAATGCATTTAATTCATCGTCTGTTATATCTTTTGTATCAATAGAGACGCTTGTACCATATAGAGTTGTTTTTCTAGTAACATGATCTTCTTTTATAGATTCATCAGCTATTTTTTCAATATCTTTTAATTCATATTCTTTTCCAATTATAATTTCAACTCTTTTATGTTCTGAATATAAAGTGCTATAATTAAAACCTTTTGTTTTTACAATAATTGCGCCTAATATGATAGCAATTACCATAATAATATATAATGATTTGTTCTTCATATTATTCAACTCCATTCTTTTTTGCTTTTTTTCCATCTATTAAGAATATTGCTGCTATTAAAGTATATATAAGTCCAAATATACCCCATATTCCAACAGAACCAATTGATTGTGTATTTATTTCTTTTCCTAATGCAAATACAACAATTGTAATTATAAATGGAATTATTGTTAATATAAAGTTTCCGAATTTCTCTAATTTGTCTATTGCTTTTTCTGTTTTCATAAATGTAAGCAATAAGAAATAGTTGATTATTGACATAATAGCAATTGTTAAAATTCCTGACAATGTTAAGCTTACAGATGCAGCTCTAATAATTAGTAGAAGAATTGCAATATATCCTATTTCTATAATACTTGCAAAGAACCCATCTTTTTTATTTTTTACTATTGTAAGAACTATTACAATTGCAAGTATAACTATTCCAGCTATTGATAAACCTTTTACAAAGTTTTCTCCTAAATCTGATTCAATGAAACTTCCTGATGTTAATTTATATGTTATTGGAAATTCATCATTATTAAGTATTGTTTGTGTTACGAAACAATCTTTATAATCTGAATTAAATGTATCCATATCATCTGTTGAAACACTTCTGTATAGTGGTATTGCAAGTTCAGTATATTCGCCATCTGGTGTAAAGTATGTTATATACTTGTCTTCTCCATCTATTTGAACAGTTATAGTTTTTTGTGAAGTTTCACCGTTTTCGTCAGTTGTTTCTATATATGTTTTACTTAATTCATTTAGTTTCTTTTGACCTTCTGATGTAAATGTTAATTTTACGCCTAAATTGTATGAAACTGTATCATTTGTTGTTGCTGTTGCTGAATCATTGTTATTAGCTTGTTGATAATATGCTGATGCTTTTTTTATCATACTTCTATCCATCAAAACTTCTTTTGTTTCTGAATCAATTATTTCAATTTTTCCTTTTTGGCTTGCAAGTGCAGCTGAATAATCTGTTGTTCCTTCATATGGAACTGAAACTGCTAGCTTTCCGTTTTTTTCATTTACAGTTACTTCTGCATCAGCAATTCCAAAGTCTTTTAATCTGTTTTCAACTATTTCCTTTGTTTTTAAATAATTTTCTTTTGTTAACGCTGTTGGATCATTTACTGGAACTTGCTCTGCTGTAGTGTTTGTTGAGTTTGTATCAGTTGTGTTGGCTGTATTATTCGTATTTTCAGTTGTTCCCTCAGCAACTGTATTTGTTGCGTTTTCTGTTGTATTTCCAGTTGTATTTTCTGCTGTGTTTTCATCTGAACTCTTGTCTTTTGTTGATGTATCTACTGAAAATTCAAAAGTCCTTATTTCGCTAAGTTCTTTGCTGAATTGATAATCTGGTAAAATACTCTTCCATGTGTTTAAATTTCTCTTGTGAATTCCTAAAAAAGAAATTAAACTTACTAGCACTATTAGTAATACAACTATTAATTTTGCAAGTGCATTTTTTAATGTTTTCTTTTTCAACTTTTGTTACCCCCTATAATAAATTAGTATCATTTATTACTACTTCAAACCATAATCCTAGATACTTTGCCGCATGTTTACTCATCATTGTTCTGTCCATGAAAATTTCGAAATAATCTAGAACAGGACACATTTTAGTATCTATGGTTAGATCTAAAATAATTTTCTTTTCTTCTTTATTTATTCTTAATTTTGCATCTGTTACCGCATAGTTCACTCTATCATGTTTATCAAATAAAGACATATTTGTTTTTGAAACTCTACTTCTATGTGCATCAGATTTATCAGCTAATATAATTGCTGCTGAAATATCACTAACTGCCGTTCCTGTGCCTTCATCATGATTTCCAATTGCCATCATGATTTCTGCTCTGTCTTTGCAGTTCATTCCCATATCTTTTAATATATTGTCTGCTAAAATAGCACCTGTGTGTGCATGATTTGCTCTGTTAACAGCGTTGCCCAAATCATGCAAATATCCTGCTATTTGAGCAAGTCTAACTCTGTTTTCATCATAACCAAGTACTTGAAGTATTTCTCCAGCTCTTTGAGAAACAATATTTAAATGTCTGTGTGAATGTTCTGTATATCCTAAAACGTCTAATTGCCTTTGCGCAGCAAGAATAAGTTGTTCAACTTCTTCATTATTTTTGACATCTTCTAATGTTATACTCACGCTTTTTTCCTCCTTAGTTTTTCATTTTTTGATTGTATATTAAAAAATGAAAAATATCAACCATTTTTTATAACTTTTAAAATGTTTTTAATTTTTCATATTTACTCCTACAATACCGCCTATGCAACCACAAATAAATGTTGAAGCAAGCATTATTCCTGAATATACATTTATTTCGAAATTTTTAAGCAAAATGCTTGATATCATATAAATTATTGAAAAATATGTTATGCCTATTAGTCCGCCTTTTATCATCCCTTTTTCACCTGTTTTTATCAAGCTAATTGATGAGCCGATTAATATGCTAACTCCTGTTATAATAATTATTGCTGGTGTTATAATTTTCTCTGGAACACTTGTGTATGTTAATATTATACCTAATATGTAAAATAATATTATTGTAATTATAAAACTTATCATCACTCCTTTGATAAATAATAGTCCTTTTGAAATAATCTGATTTTCGACTTTCTCCATTTTTCTCTCCTTTATTATTTATTTAGGGCTATTTGTTATAATCTATATCTTAGTGTAACTCTACTTTAGCACAAAATTTTGCAAATAAAAACCCTTTCCACATTTATATGAAAAGGATTTTTATTTATTCTATAAAACTAATTATTTTGACCATTGTTGTTGTCATTGTTATCACTGCTGTTATTATCATTATTATCGTTGCTACTATTATTTTGATCACTATTATCACTGCTATTGTTGCTATTACTATTTGAAGAATCACCTTGGTTATCAGTTTGATTTGCTTTGTTAAGATATTCTTGTTCTCTTTTTTCTTCGTTAGCTTGTTCTTCTTTTGTTTTTGTTTGTTCAATTAACTCTTTTACAGTTTCTCTCGTTGCTAATAGTTCTTTTAATGTTAGTAATTCATTATTATTAGATGGCTTATTAAAGTAATATGTTATATTACCATTTCTTTGCATATAATATATTGCTGTATAGTATGCGTTTAGTACTACTGTTCCATTAGTTGTTATTATACCATATACAGTTGTGCCTGCTGCATTTTTCATGGCAAATACTATTCCTGTCACCGTATCTGATAGTGGAATTGTTAGTGTTGGCATAGCTGATGTATTTTTTATTATATTATTTGGCTTTTCGCATCCAATTTCTGAAAATCTAGTACTTGCAAGTAATGTTCCGTCTGTTGAATATAATCCATAACTTCCGTTTCTCTTTACAGGTATACAATCTCCTCCAATAATATATTTGTCTTTTTCTCCTTGTGATTTATATGCAGAAACACTTGTTAATCCAATCTGGTCATATTCTGTTGGAATAATATCATTTCCTTCTGAATTTATAACACCATATTTTCCATTTTTTTCTACAATATATAATTTCTTTTTGGCGTCTAGTAATTCTATATTTTCGTATTCTAGTTTGATTGTAGGAGTCTCTAGACCTGGTTTTTGCATACCATAATTTGAATTACTTGATACGATAAATTCTCCAATACTTTGTACATATTCAACACTATCATATTTTAAACTTATTATTTCTTTTTTAGTTGCTAAATCCACTACCCCATATTCTTTATCTTTTCCTACAACAGCATATCCATCGCTTAATGCTCTTTGATTCTTAAAATTAGTAGTTAGTGTATAACCGCTTTTTGAAAGAGAACTTGTATATGCACTTGTTAAATCTTCTAATGTTTGTAATGTTATTGTTGTTCCTTGCTTTACGATTCTCATATTGAAACCTTTATCTATTGCTTCTTCTGAAGCATACAAAACATCTTCAAATTGTATTACAGGTTGTTCTAATGTAAATGACTCTTTGTCTAATTCTGCTGAATTTTCCGTTGTTGATGTCGAATTATATTTTTTATTACTATATGGTGTTTTTAATTCTTCTGTGTATTGTTTAGCATTTTTTATATTTTTAGTTATTTCATTTGAATCAAGCAAATATGTTACATATTCTCCACCATTGTCAATATAACATTTGTCTTTAGTCTCATCTACTTCTTCGCCATATGCTCCATTATTATATTTATATCCAGCCAATTGAGTTACTGTCTCAATGTTATAATAAACTTTTCCATCTGGAGTAGTTACTGATATTGGCGTATATTTATTATTTATTAATATTTCTTTTTGTTCATACGTACCAGCTAAGTCTTCTCCTACCTCTCCTGGATTAATTGAAATGTATACAGATTTTGATTTATAAAGATTATTTTTTATTTGAAATTTAGTCTTTTTTCCTTCTTGTTGCATTAAAATTAATAAAACTATTAATGTTACTATAAAAATTGCAACTGTTACTACTATTCCTATTAATAACATTTTCTTCTTTTGATTTGTTTCATCCATTTTAGATTTTTCCTCCTACTATTTTGTATAACCATATTTCTTGTAGAATTCGTCTCTGAATGTACCTAAATTGTCATTTTCTATTTCTATTCTAACCTTATCCATTAAGTTAGTCAAGAATTTTATATTATGTATAGATAATAATCTTATTCCTAAAATCTCGTTTGCTTTTATTAAATGTCTAATATACGCTCTTGTATAATTTCTGCATGCATAACAATCACACTCTGGGTCAAGCGGTGAAAAGTCTCTTTCATATGTTCCATTTCTTACTACTACTTTTCCTCTTGATGTTAATGCTGTTCCATGTCTTGCAATTCTTGTTGGAAGAACACAATCACACATATCAATTCCAGCAATAGCTGCTTCTATTAAATAATCAGGTGTTCCAACTCCCATAAGGTATCTTGGTTTATTCTTTGGCATAAGTGGTGCTGTATATTTTAATATATCTATAAATTCTTCTTTAGGTTCTCCAACACTAATTCCTCCAATTGCATATCCAGGAAAATCTAGTTTGATTAATTCTTCTGTACTTTGCTTCCTTAAGTCTTTATAAAATCCTCCTTGAATTATTCCAAATATTGATTGATCTTCTGGTCTCTGATTTGCATTTTTACATCTTTCAGCCCATCTTGTTGTTCTTTCCATTGATTTTTTAGTATATTCATATGTTGAAGGATATGGACAGCATTCATCAAAAGCCATCATAATGTCAGAACCTATCGCATTTTGCATTTCTATTGATTTTTCTGGAGATAAAAACTTTTTACTACCATCTAAGTGTGATTGAAAAGTTACTCCCTCTTCTGTTATTGTTCTCAATTTTCCTAAACTAAACACTTGGAATCCGCCACTATCAGTTAATATTGGTCTATCCCAATGCATAAACTTGTGTAATCCACCCGCTTCTTCCATTATTTCTTTTCCTGGTCTTAAAAATAAATGATATGTATTTGATAATATTATTTGTGCATTAACTTCTTTTAGCTCTTCTGGTGTCATTGATTTTACTGTTCCTTGTGTTCCAACAGGCATAAACACTGGTGTTTGTATATCTCCATGAGGTGTATGTACAACTCCTCTTCTAGCTCCTGTTTGTTTACATTCATGTAATAGTTCGTATGTTACTGATGGTTTCATTTAATCTCCTCCGTTTTTATTTTTAACAAATATACATTGCATCTCCAAAGCTGAAAAATCTATATTTATCTTTTACCGCTTCTTTATATGCTTCTAACATAAAATCTTTATCTGAAAGTGCTGACACTAACATCAATAATGTTGATTGTGGTAAGTGGAAATTTGTTATTAAATTATCTACGCATTTAAATTTATAACCTGGATAAATAAAAATGTTAGTATCACCTTCTATTTCTTTTACCAATCCATTCTCATCTGCTACAGTTTCCAAAACTCTGCATGATGTTGTTCCTACTGATATTATTCTCTTGCCGTTTTTCTTTGCGTTGTTTATTTTATCAGCATCTTCTTTTTTTATATAATAATGTTCTGTATGCATATCATGTTTTTCTACTTCGTCTTCTTTAACTGGTCTGAATGTTCCGATTCCAACATGTAAAGTAACATTAGCAATTTCAATTCCTTTTTCTTTTATTTTTTCTAGCAATTCATTTGTGAAATGTAATCCCGCTGTTGGAGCTGCTGCTGATCCATCATATTTAGCATAAACAGTTTGATATCTATCTTTATCTTTTAATGTTTCATGTATATATGGTGGTAGTGGCATTAATCCGATTTGATCTAGTATTTCGTTGAATATTCCTTGATAATTAAATTTTACTTTTCTTGTTCCACCAGGCATTATATCTAAAATCTCTGCTTCAAGTAATCCATCTCCAAAAATTACTTTAGTTCCAACATGAAGCTTGTTTCCTGGTCTAACAATTGATTCCCAAATATCTCCTTCAATATTATTTAGAAGCAAGAATTCAACATTTGCTCCTGTTTCTTTTTTTCCATACAATCTTGCTGGTATAACCTTCGTATTATTTCTAACTAAACAATCACCTGGTTCTAAATAATCAATTATGTCTTTAAAAGTTTTGTGTTCTATTGTTCTTTTTTCTCTGTTTACTACCATAAGTCTTGACTCATCTCTATTTTTTATTGGGACTTGCGCAATCAACTCTTCTGGTAAATCATAATTAAATTCTGATACTTTCACTTGTATTACTTCCTTTCATTAATCAGTTGTTATTGTTACATAGTTTGTTTCATTTATTTCTGAATTATTGTTGCTTGACATTACTTGCTTAAAGTTTGATATTATTTGAGAAACAATATCTATTATATTGTGTGGTACATTTTCAAATTCGATTTCTTGTGCATAATTAAAGTCACTTAATTGAATTGGCTTTGTTTTATACACTATTGGATCTAATCCAGTTTTTCCAACATTACTGTCAATGTTGCATCTCATGTAATCTCTATACCAATCTTTTAAACCTGTTTTATTTTGATTTTCATATCCAAACTTTTCATTATCATGTAAGGCTGGGAATGTATAACCTTTTTCAGTTAAATTTCTTTCTAGTGAATGTAGAAACTCATGTACAAATACTTCTTCTGGGAATGTGTCATTTTTAATATTATATTTATACATTGTACTATTTCTTAAATCATTTGGCATACGAATATTTGAGAATCCAATAGAATCATATCTCATGCTTCCTAGGCCAATCCATTCATTTACAGGAATTGAACTTAAAGTATCTCCCATTCTTATTCCAATGAATATATGATCATACTCATTTTTTTGTACATAATCATCTATTAATGGTTTTACATCTTTTGCTGCAACATAATAATAATTTTCTTGATCATATGACAATGATGTTAAAGGTTCTTTAATTTCAACTGTTTGATATGATACTGTCATTGCATTATTTGAAAAACTCTCTACTGTGTTTGCAAATCTTTTTAAATTATCTTTTAGCAAATCCTTATCTTCTTGTGTTAATGAATATGTATGATGCTTCCCTTCAATATTAACATCAATGTTGTCTATAAGAAAACATACTACATTCCAATCTGAAGTTTCATCTTTTATACCTTCTTCGACGTGAATATCTGAAAACCATGCTTTTCCTTTTGAATATCCATCATATCCGCCAAGTCTAAATGATATATCTAGTGTATCTTGTTCTTTACTATCAACTAATAACGTAACTTTTTGCCAATCTGTTGTCCCTTGTATTGGAATTGTTTGATCTGCAGTTCCCATTATACTTATGCAAGCTCCAGATGTCTCAGGCTTGTCACTTTCAACATTCTCAGTTTTAACCATACAAGTTATTCTATATGGTGTATCTTTTTTTACACTTATTTCCTTAAAAAATAATGCATCATTATAATCTTTGTTTTCTATACAATAACTCTTTTGTCCATTATACTTTTGTGAGCTATCTCTATAATATGATGTTTCGCCTTTATTTTCGTTGGCTTTTATAAAGTCATTAAAATAATATTTATTATAGATATATACTAGTGCAGTTATTAAACCAATCAATATTATTAATGAAAATATTCTTGATATCACTTTTTTCATATCTTATCTATTATCTCCTTTAATGAAGTTTCTAATTTTTCTAAAGTACCATCATTATGAATTACAAAATCTGCTTTTTTTACAAAAAATTCGTTATCGTTTTGAATCTTTAATCTTTCTTTAGCTAATTCTTCAGTTATGTTGTCCCTTTGACAAATTCTATTAATCTTTTTTTGGTCTTCTGCAACTACTGCTATTACATAGTCACATATTTTTTCCATCTTTGCCTCATATAATAATGGAACATCAATCCCTATATATTTGTAATCACACTTTTCAGCTTCTTTTATTTGATAATTTATATCATCTACAACATACTTAAAAGTTAATCTGTTAAGTGCTCTTCTTTTTCCTTTATTTTTATAAATAGTTTTTGCTATCTCTTTTCTGTTAAGTTTTCCATCTTCTTTTAATATTTCTTTTCCAAAAAGATTTACCATTTCTTCGAAATATTTTGTTTGGTTATCGTTGCTTAATTTTCTTGCAACTTCATCTGCATCTATTATGAAAGATGAATAGTTTGACTTTAAAATTGTACTTAACGTTGTTTTTCCTGCCCCTGAAGGTCCTGTTATTCCTATAACTTTCATTTGAAAGCTCCTTAATCTAAATTTTTTATAGCATTTCTAGCTAACTCGTCACACCTATTATTAAATTCATTATCGCTGTGTCCTTTTACTTTTATGAATTCTACTTTATGAATTTTAGTGTACTTATATAATTCTTCCCATAATTCTTTATTTTTTACAGGTTTTTTATCTGCTGTTTTCCAATTGTTTCTTTGCCAATTATAAATCCATCCATTATTAAATGCATTTACAACATATGCACTATCACTATAAACTTTAACATTGCACTCAAATTTCAATAATTTCAATGCTTCTATAACAGCAGTGATTTCCATTATGTTATTTGTTGTATCTGGATTTCCACCTGATATTTCTTTTTTATTTTCTTTATACATTAAAATAGAGCCCCATCCTCCTGGTCCAGGGTTTCCTGAACAAGCTCCATCTGTATATATTGTTACATTTTCCATAAAAACCTCTTTTAAAAAAATTCTCTAAACTGCTATAATATTGCGATTTTATTAGATATATGCTATTATAACAGTAATTGATTAATTATACAATATTTGAGAGGAGAAAAATTTTGTCTAGTAAACTTTGTATTATATCTGAATATAATCCTTTTCATTTTGGTCATTTGTATCATTTAAATGAATCTATTTCCCAGACGAATGCCGATTTTAAAGTTGCAATTATTTCTGGGAACTTTGTTCAACGTGGTGAACCTAGTATAATAAATAAATGGGAAAAGGCTAAAGTTGCGTTGTCCACTGGATTTGACTTGGTTGTTGAATTACCTACTTTATATGCAATTTCAAGTGCTGAAAACTTTGCTAATGGTTCGGTTAAAATTGCCAATCAGATTGGTAGTGATTATATTTCTTTTGGAACTGAGTCTGGTGATTTGAAAAAATTAAAAGATTTGTCTTCTCTTATTAATAAAAACGAAAAAGAATATATCGCAAATGTTAAAGAAAAAATTGCTGAAGGCTTTTCATATCCAAAATCTCAGGAACTTGTAATTGATAAAATGTTCGGAGATGAATTCTTAGGTGTTTGCAAACCTAATAATATTTTAGGACTCGAATATTTGAAGTCATTAAATGCTATTTCATCAAAGATTATCCCTATTACCGTTAAACGTGATTTTGAAAAATCATCTTCCTCAGATGTTCGTGCTCTGCTTAGAACTTCTGGATTTAAAATTGAAAATTTAAAAGATAAGATTCCTGATTTTTCTTATGAAATTTTGGCTGAAAATATTGATAATGGAAATGCTGTTTTGTCTTTAAAAGCTTTTGAAAAAGAAATTATATATATTTTAAGAACTATTGATAATGAGAAATTAAAGAATATTCCTGATGTTCCTGAAAATATGCTTTCTAATTTGAAAAAAGTTGCTTGTTCTACTAACTCTTTAGATGAGTTAATTACTACTTTGAAAAATAAAAGCATTACTCAAGCAAGAATTCAAAGAATTTTGTTATATATTTTACTTGGAATCACTAAATCTGATATGGAATTGTCAAAAAGAATTACTCCTTATGTTAGAGTTCTTGGTATGAGTGAGAATGGGAAAAAGATTCTTTCTGATATCTCTAAAGATATTAATGTTATTACTTCTGTTAAGACATTTGAGAAAAATTGTGATGATTCTGATTTCCTTAGAATGTTGGAGATTGATAAAAAAGCAACTGATATTTATACATTAGCGTACTCAAAAAATTCTGTTGCAAATCTTGACTATACAATGAGAATTCAAACTAATTCTTAAATTAATATGATTAAATAAACAAAAACACTTTGATTTAGCAAATATAAATATAGTACAGAAAAAGTTCATATAAACTTCCCTCACACCTTGCTGTCGCATTCCTCGGAATTTGAAAATAAAAAATTACCATTTTTATTTTCAAACCGGGTAGAATGCTTCAATCGAACTCACTTCGTTCGTTTGGTCCCTGCGCGGTGATTCGAAATTTTATATGAACCTTCTTCTTTTCTATTATAAATACAATTTCAAAAGCTAAATCAAGTGCTTTTGTTTATTTTAATACTATTTCTTTTTTGTTTAAATATTCTAATGCTCCGGAATCCGTTGCAAAATCAAATTTCATTTTATAATTTTCAAGCATCTGATATTTGCATTTGAATTTCTTGTTTATTTCGTTTATTCCGTATTTTCCGTCTCCTAAAATTGGATGACCTATATGTGCTAAATGAGCTCGTATTTGATGAGTTCGTCCCGTAATAAGCTCAACATCTAGTACTGATGTATTGCTTTTTTTATCTTCTGATAAAACTTTGTATTTTGTTAGTATTTCCATGTACCCCTTTTTAGGAGTGTCTGATATGTAGACTAATGATTTTTTATTATCTTTAAAAAGATATGCTTTTAGCAAAGCTTCTTTTTTATTTAAAATTCCGATTACTGTACATCTATAGTTTTTCTTTATCTCTTTGTTTTTGAATTTTGAAAGCAAAATTTCTAATGCTTCTGGATTTTTTGCAAATAAAACTAATCCTGTTGTGTTTCTATCAATTCTATGACATGGACTTATATATGTATATTTTTTGTTTAATATTTTTGTCAATGAGTCTGCAGTTGGTTCGTCTGTAACTACTTCTAGTTCTGCAGGTTTATTTACAACTAAAATATTTTCATCCTCAAATATTGTCTTAATGTTATAATTTTTATATAGCAATTCATCTACAATAAATATTGTTATTGTGTCAAATTCATGGACAATTTTATCTTCATTTACTCTAACATCATTTATTCTTATATCTTTTTTTCTTAATGTTTTGTAGAATGTTGATGATGTTAAACCATTGAAGTGTGCATACATAAATGTGCTTAATTTTTTGTTATTAAATTTGGGTTCTACAATTAGTTTTTGCATGTTTCCTCCATTTTTATTATTTTTCAAATATACTTAATATTTTTGCCACAGCATAAATAATGTTTGTACATTTAGTTTTTGCAAAGTTTTTTCCTAAAGCCTTACCACCTACTGTAATTGAGGCAACAAGTGCACTCATTATGAATTGGATGTCAAAGCTCAATCCTATGCTTTGTGTAATTTTTACTGTTAACATGGCACTTATCGCACCACTAAGTACACCGCATATATCACCGATAACGTCATTACATATATTAGAAACTTTTGGCGCTGATCTAATTAATTTTATGGCTGTTTTTGCACCTTTTACTTTCTTTGACGCCATTGCGTGGAACTCTTCTTCTGTTGCACAAGTTATGGCAACACCAACAATATCAAATACTACACCAATTAATATAACGATGATAAGTACGATTAAAGCTGGTAATGTTGCTAATCCATTTATACTTGTTGTTGATATGTATGAGAATGTCATTGACAATATAAATGTTACTATAAATATTGTGAAGAACCATTTAATAGCTTCGTTTTTCGGGTTCTTGTTTTTTTCGTTCTTTTTCTTCATTTCTTTTCCTCTCTTTGGTTCGTCTTTTCTTGCATTTTAGCATAACAATTTTTGTATGTCAAAATGCAATTTAAAACTTTTCATATTACTTGATATAGAAAAAAGAATTTATATAAAACAGACACTTTCATCTGATTGTATAAATTCTTCACTATAATTATTATCGAATTAAAGATGGTAGAAATTTAAGTAAATTTTACGGTATAAGGTCTAGCAGAATTTCTCTACTTTTTACTAAGCATTACTGCTTAGCTGTTTCCATTTAAAAAAGCATCCCTTAAAAGTTTCGGGCAGCTAGATCGCCACTAAAATCCGTACCTTAATCCCTAAATTTCCAAGCTTCTCGATTGAAACGAACATTCTAGAAGTTTTCCTTAATGTACTTGATCTATTATTAGTTTCTTTTGCAATAATGATTTCATAGCCTTTCAAGAGAAAACGTGGCCGCGTCTTTTCATGAAATAATGACTAATCCCAAGATTACCACTCAAAACAGATTTATCGCATACAATTCGATATGTACACTCAAAATAGATTATATCACAACAAGTAGAACTGGTGATAACGAATATAGGAATCCAAATATATGCCGTTATATTCTATCCTAAATTCTTTACTTCCCATACCCACGCAAAACTGGCATTTTGCGCATGACATAAGAAACTTTATCTAATAAATCATGTGTGGATTTTTAGCCCCACCTTCATAATAGATAGTACAACTAGAATAATGCACCATCGAGTTTTATTATACCAGAATCCAAAAGTAAAGACAAATTTGAAATTGAAACTTTTTTAATAGTTTTAATCAAATTTGTCTTGAAAGATTAATCTTGTTTTTATTTTTTACCATTATTTCTCGTTTTTTCTTAAATTTTCTTTATTTTTCTTTTCTTTTTATTTCTTGATTTTGTTTTTGCTTTTTGTTTTAATTTATATTTTTTAATTTAGTTTATTTAATATCCGTTGTTGTATCGTTCTTTTTTCTTTTTATATCTAAACAAGTGTCAGCATTTTTATTGTTGTGCTGGCACTTTTTGTATATTATTTTTTCTTAGTTGTTTTAGCTTTAGTTGTAGTTTCTTTAGATTTTGTTTTTTTAGTTTCCTTTTTTGTCTCTTTATTCTCTTCAGCTTTATTTTCTTTTTCAGCAGTTTCTTTTTCTTTCTTTTCTGCTTTCTTATCTTTTTCTTCAGCTACTACTTTTTCTTTCTTTTCTGTTTTTTTATCTTTTTCTTCAGCTACTGTTTTTTCTTCTACTTTATCTTTTATTTCTTTAACGTCAGCTGCCTCTTCATGCTTTTCCTCTGGCACTTGAATTTTCTCCTCAATTATCTTCTCAGTTTCTTCTGGCTTTTGACCTTTTAAATATACATCATATTCTTCAATATAAATTGTTAAAATACGTGGATATAGTGTTTCTGGTATATTAAAGTATCTGTTAGTTTTCATCTTTTCTTTTTTAACTAATTCATATTCAAACATATCAGCATCAATTATAACTTTTGATGTAACATCCATTCCATTTGGTAATGTATTATTTGTATTATCATAATATGTTGCATTAGTTAAGAAAACAGCTGGATAGCCTTCTTTAAAATTAAGTTTAAACAATTTAACTGCTGTTTCGAATTTGTTGTCATATGATTCAATTTCTCTTTCAGCGTTTATATTGAAAACACTAAAATCTGTTTTATGTAATTTTTCATTTATAGATCCAACTTTGTATATTGGCATATCATAATCAAATTTAATTTTATGCATTGCTTCATTTAATGAACTTGTCATTAGTTGTAATTTCTCTGTAAAATCAAATATATCAATTTTTTTGTTTATATTCAAAATTTGAAACTTGTCTTTTTCATTTTCTCTATGTGACTTGTTATTTAAGTATTTAACCTGAGTTGGGTCATCTCTCATTGAACCAAATATATCAAAATCGACTTTAGAACTTAATGTTGAATTTGAACTTGTGAAATACTCGCTTTTTAAACTTCTTAGTTGCTCTTCTATTACGTCTTTATCCATATCACCATTTTTCAACATATTAATTATTGGTAATACATTTGTACTAGCTACATAAATACTATCTAATTCTTGCTTTGAAAATTTTGTTCTTTGCAACTTATCATATGCTATTCCTAAATCTTCAAAATCATATTCATAATCGAATTTTTTCTTTATTTTTTGAGCATCACCATCATATATATCATCACCCGTATCAAGTTCTAACAATTCATCTTTATTAGCAAACTTCCAGAAATCAAATAAACTCTTTTTGTGTTTATCTATTTCTTGAATATACAATGTGGCATTTTCAATTTTCTTTTTAGTATTTAATATTTTTAGTTCCATTGCTTTTATGTCTTGAGTTAAATCTTTTACATATCTCTCACTTTTTTCATATAAAGCTTGAACTGTTACTAAATCATCAATTGTATGATATTTTTTATCATCAGTATATCCTTGAATTGGTTTAGGTTCTTTTGTTTCTTCTTTCTTTTCAACTTCTTCAATTTCTTCTTTAGCCTTATTTTTCTTTTTAGAGAAGAAATATTTAACTTTACCGAAGAATGTTTTCTTACATTCTAAGTATGTAGAAATTTCTTTTTGCTTAATGAAATATTCTGCTTCTTCTTTTTTTAGCTCAGCTTTCAAATCTTTTAATTTATTTTCTAATTTAAAAGATTTTTGATTAAATTTCTTAATCTCAGCCTCTGTTTCAATATATTTTTCTTTTATGAATTCTGGCAAATCTCCATAAGTAATCTTTTTGCCTTCATAGAAAAATTCTATACTATTTTTTTCATTAATCTGAGTAGTAAAATTATATCTGCTTCCAAGTTCTGTTTGTAAAATAAATAATGCTTTTATTAACTTATAAAATTCGTCAGCTTCCTCTTTGCTCCTTAAAATTATTTTATACATTGTTTTTAAGCTGTCATAAATTGGTGTCTCTCCAACAATTTGAATAGTCAATTTATCATCTAAATCGTGTACTTCATATGTTAAAGACCAATTTTTTGTGAATACCCATAAATAATTTTCAATATCATTTATTTCTTTATTGCTTAAGTATTGTTCACTATAATTTACATATGAAATAGGTACAAAAATCTTTTCATTTTTATCTTTTTGCTCTGCTTCAATTTTCTTTCTTAATAAATAGAATAACTCATCAAATGTATCTTCTTTTAAAGATACTAACATGAAATATCTATCTGTATCTGCAGAATAGTATATTTGCCATAATTGATTTTTAGGATAATGTACTGTAAATGGTATTTTGTCTGCCATTTTACTTTGCTCTAGTGCTACTCTTTTTATGCTTATATCAGAAATTCTTTCAAAAACATTTAATAGTTCTGCTGATTTTTCACTATCATGTTCACTTTCTTCAATAAACCTTCCTAATGGCATTGATTTTGAATATTTTTCTTTTATTGGATCATCTCTATGTGCTGTTGTGCAGTAAATTTCTATATCCTTTATTGGTACATATTTGTATACTTTTAATTCTTTATCGTTATTTAATCTTGAAGGATTAAATATTATAGGTTTAGTTTCAGTTAAAAAAGTTGGTAAGTTTTCTAAATCTAATCCTAGTACATTCAATTTTTCTTTTATATCTTCTTTAGTAGCCAATTTGTTTTCCTCCTCGTCACATTTGAGCCTAGTATATCATAATATAAATTAATTTCCAAGTAATACTCATATTTTTTTCACATTTTTTCACTATTGTACATTCAACAAAAATCAGAATATAATTCATATAACTATTTTGACTAATTCTTCTTCAAGTTTTTATATTCTGACATAAATTCATGTATTTTTCTAGATTAGATTTTATTCCTAGAATCTTTTATTTTAAACTCTAAAAGCGTAAAAAAGTACGTTATCAGTATACTTGATATACTTAATAACATACTTTTTAATCATGTATTACAATTGTAATTACATAGCTTTTTCTTCAATTTCTTTTGAAATCATAGAAACAAAATCTTCTATTGACATTTGACCAATGTCTCCTTCTTTTCTCTTTCTTACTCCAACTGCGTTTGCTTCTACTTCTTTTTCTCCTAAAATTAGCATGTATGGAACTTTTTGTAATTGAGCTTCTCTAATTTTATATCCGATTTTTTCTTGTCTTGCATCTAATTCAACTCTTATTCCTTTTTCCTCAAGAATTGCTTTTATTTTTTCTGCATATTCTTTTTGGTTATCAGATATTGGTAAGATTGAAACTTGAACTGGTGATAACCATACTGGAAATGCTCCAGCAAAGTGTTCTGTTATAATTCCTATAAATCTTTCGAAAGATCCGAATATTGCTCTATGAACTAATATTGGCGTTTTCTTTTCTCCGTTTGAGTCTATATATGAAAGGTTAAATCTAAGTGGTAATTGGAAGTCAACTTGAATTGTTCCCATTTGCCATTCTCTTCCTAAGCAATCTTTCATTTTTATATCAATTTTTGGACCATAGAAAGCTCCGTCACCTTCGTTTATTCTGTAGTTATCTTTTCCGCAAAGTTCATCTAATACTGATTTTAAGTTAGCTTCTGCTTTATTCCATAATTCGATGTCTCCCATATAGTCGTCTGGTCTTGTTGAAAGTGTTAGTTCGAAATCTAATCCAAATATTCCATATAGGTGTTTTGCTATTTCGATTATATCTTTGATTTCTGCACCAATTTGATCTTCTGTTATGAAGTTATGTGCATCATCTTGTCTGAACATTCTTACTCTGAATAAGCCATTTAATTGTCCTGATTTTTCATTTCTGTGAATTACATCAATATCGTTAAAACGCATTGGTAAATCCTTATAGCTTCTTAATTTTGAATCAAATATTTTAATTGCATTTGGACAGTTCATTGGTTTTAATGCTTGTTCTTTTCCATCAGAATCTGTTAAAACAAACATATCTTCTTTATAGTGATCCCAATGTCCTGATATTTTCCAAAGTTCACTACTATTTAATTGTGGACCAGAGAATTCCATGTATCCTCTTTTTTCATGTTCTTTTCTCCAGAAGTCTATTAAAACGTTCATCATTTTAAATCCTTTTGGCATCCAATATGCCATTCCTGGAGCTGTTTCATCAAAGAAGAATAATTCTAATTCTTTTCCTAATTTTCTATGATCTCTTTTTTTAGCTTCTTCTATCATATTTAAATATTCATCAAGTTCACTTGCTTTTGGGAATGAAATTCCGTAAATTCTTTGTAGCATTTTGTTGTGTTCGTCACCTCTCCAATATGCTCCTGATGATGATAATAGTTTTATTGCTTTTACACATCCTGTTGATGGTAAATGTGGGCCTCTACATAGGTCTGTGAATTCTCCTTGTTTGTAGAATGAAATTACTTCACCTTCTGGTAGTTCTTTGATTAGCTCTACTTTGTAAGGTTCTTCTCTTTCTTCCATAAGCTTTATAGCTTCTTCTCTTGGAAGTTCAAATCTTTCAATTGGTAAATCTTCTTTGATTATCTTTTTCATTTCTTCTTCAATTGCAGATAAATCTTCTTCTGTAAAAGGTTTTTCTACATCAAAGTCATAGTAAAATCCTTTTTCAATTGATGGACCAATTGTTAGTTTTGCATCTGGGAATAATCTCTTGATGGCTTGTGCCATGATATGAGAAGTCGTGTGCCAATACATTGATTCCTCTACTTCTTGAGTTCTTCCTCCGCCAAGTTTAATTTTAAACATATAAATTCCTCCTTTACCTATCTTTTGATAGGCTAAACAAAATTTATTTGAAGCCTTACTTATAGAGGTTTTTGCATATTAAATGTTTATAATATAACAAAAACCCCTATAAGCCTTTTAGACTTATAGGGGTAAGTTTATTTTCTTACGGTTCCACCCTAATATTTAACTTGTTTACCGTTTTAACGCAACTTCTACGCTTTTCTTTCGAAAAGAAACTCCGGGGTAGTTTTTCAAAATCGTTTGTTAAGATTAGCTTTCAGCCGGTGACTAATCATCTCTTTTAATAACCTTATTTTTACTTTGTCCCATCACTGTTTACATTTGTATTTTACTACTTTATTCCAGTTATGTCAATTGTTTTTTAGAATTCCAGTCAAAAAGTATTATTAATATTTTCTCACACCTTGCTGTCGCAATCTTTTTGAGCCTTCGGCTCTTTTTATTGTAAAGATTGCTTCAATCGCAGTCACTTCGTTTCTTTGGTCGCTGTGCGGTGATTCAAAAACCATTATAATACTTTCTTGAGACATCTAACTTATCTTATTTACTCTAAAAATGTGCCATTCGCTAATATTTACCTTTGATATAATTGTTCTAGTTCTAATGTTGTTAATTCTCTGATTCTTCCTGGTGTTAAATCTTTAGGTAACTTTAGGTTTCCCATTTGGGTTCTATGGAGTTTTGTAACTTTGGCACCGTAGCATCCGAACATTCTCTTAATTTGGTGATATCTTCCTTCTGTTAATGTGACTTCTGCTGTGTATTTACCTGTTATTATCATTTCTGAGCTTTTGCATTTTCCGTCTATTAGTTCTATTCCTTCTTTAAATCCTTTTTTCATTTCTTCTGTTACAGGAATGTCTATTGTTACTTCGTATTTTTTTGATACGTGTTTTTTAGGTGCTAGTATGTTATGGGCAAATTTTCCGTCATCTGTTATTATCATTAAACCTGTTGTGTTTTTGTCTAGTCTTCCTGCTGGAAATAGTTCTCTTTTTTGATATTCTTGTGGAACTAGTTCTAATACTGTTTTATCTTTATTGTCTTTTGTTGCTGAGATATATCCTTCTGGCTTATTTAGTATTAAATATATGTTGTCTTTTATAGTTATTGGATTATCATCTATTTTTATTTCTGATGAATATTTATCAATTTTTATGTCAGATTTCAATACTATTTTGCCATCTACCTTTACTCTTTTTTGTTGTATAAGTTTTTTTACATCACTTCTCGAATAGTTCCCTTGTGATGATATTATTTTATCAATTCTTTCCATTTTAAACCTCTTATTTTAAAGGAATTATAATATTTTTTTGCTTTTTCTTCAAGTGTAATTTATAAAACAGAAAATCGCCCTTAATTACTGGCGATTTTCTGCGATACATTTACTACATTTAATTTTCGATTACATTTAAGATTTTTGCCACGAATGGCATTGACTCTGGGTCGCCCGGAACTTTGATTTTAAGTTTCTCACCATCATAATTGATAGTGAATTTAGGCACAGCCTCTCTGAAGTCAATTTTTCTCATAACTTCATTCATCTGTTCTTCAGTCCCGGTGCAGGTGATTTCTACCATGCTGTCTTTTATAGACACATGATACGGTCCTGTTACTTCTTTGTCGAAATTAATTAATTTTTTTAATTTTTTAATTGCTTTTTTCTCTATACGAGATGCAAAACTTTGAGAAACTTTGAACTTTTCTGCAAGCTCATCTTGTGTAACTCCGCCTGCTCTGCAAAGCAAAACGTAACGTTCCCGTGAGCTCAAAGTGTTCATAATATGCTGTAACACCCTCTCAAGATACTCTGTGATTTCTCCTTTCTTTTCGAAATCCTGCCGCTCATCTGCAATTGTGTCAGCGACATGAACTCTAGTGTCATCTTGCTTTCTTATTGGCGAATCAAGAGAAATATCATCTTGATACTTATTTTTTCTCTTGAGTTCTTGCCACACTTCGTTTTGTATGCATATTATGGCATACGTTGCAAACGAAATGTTCCTTGATTGGTCGTATGATGCCGCAGCCTTGATTAATCCCATGCTTCCTGCCTGTACAAGATCATCCATGTCCTGGTAATTTACTGCATATTTTCTTGCAATAAAAATCACCAAACCATAATTGCTTGTTACTAATGATGTACTCTTCTCATTCATGTAATCTTTCCTCCGTTGTCTGTTGTAATATATCATTAATTAATAGTATCTACTAATTATTTTACCATTTTTTCTTTTCTTTTTCAACGTTAGAATTAATCCTCAGTATAACATGGGTGTTATCATTAAAAGAACAAAAGCAGACATTAATAGCATTTATACTGATTATAACATTTTAAAATCCGCGTCTTTGTTCGCGCCCAGAAATTTGCAAAGCAAATTTCTGGCATTGTATAAAAAAGGAAATCGCCATTAATTACTGGCGATTTCCACTCGACACTTTATTTTTCTACTACTCTAAGGATTTTTGCAATAAACGGCAACGATTCCTGATCTGCTGGCACTTTGATGACAACATTTTCTTTATAATACTCGACTAAAAAACTTTTAACATACAACTTGACGTCAATTTCACAAAGGACATTGTGCATGAGTTCTTTGTTTCCATCAAGACTTAAACATATGTCTCCGTTTTTTATTTTTACTTTATACCGTCCATCAGTACAAACATCTGCCATCATAGATACTCGATCAAGGTTATCACTAGCTTTGCTTCCAATTCGTGAAACAAAACTTTGGGAAATTCCTAAATCAGCTGCAATTTCTTCCTGATTTATTCCCCCAGCTCTGCATAACACGATGTATCGTGCTCTGCATTCAAGTTTGTTCATTATGTAGTTAAGCACTTCTTCGAGCATCTCAATGCATTCTTTCTGTTCCTCGAAGTTCTGCTTCTGATCAGCAATCATATCGCCAACCACAAGTTTTTTCTCTTCGTTGTTTTGTTTAATTGGAGCTTCAAATGAAAGTGTAGGTGCATTTCTGCTCTTACCTCCCTGTCTTCGAAACTCCATTAAAATTTCGTTTCGAATACACTGAGCAGCGTACGTTGTAAACTTGATGTTCTTTGTTTCATCAAATCCATTTGCGGCCTTAATCAGTCCTATAGAACCAATTTGAAACAAATCGTCTCTTTCCTGATTTTCTTTGACAAGGTCGTTTACTACTAGTCCGACTAAACCTAAGTTTTGTTTGACTAGTTCATCTGTCCGTCTTTCCATAATGGTCCCTCCATTGTAAATAAAATATCTTGTTAATAAAGTACCCTGTAGTTATTCTATCACATGTTTTATGTAAATTCAAGACTTATGTAAATAAGTGAAAAGACTGTCGATATTCATCAACAGTCTTTTTAGACGTTTTATTCTTTTTCTGCCTCCTCTTTTTGTTCTTTTAGGGTAACTCGTCCAATGCGTTCAAGACCTTCGCTATAAAATGCATCGAATCTAATTCCGCTGGTAAACTTATGCAAGCTTTTTCATTATCATAAGTAATTTCAAATACAGGAATATAGTCTGGGAAATCTATTTCGTATATCCTACTTTCTATTTTCTCTTGCGTTCCATAGAAACTAATAAACATCTTATCAGAAACTACTTTAATATTATATTTTCCAGAATTTTTTTCATACGTTGGAGAGTTCATTCTCGCTCTAACTCTTTTGCCGGCTTTCGTTGTTATCCGTGATACATAGCTTTGTGAAATATTTATTTCCTCGCAAATATCTCTTTGCGTCATGCCTGCTGCACATGATAGAGCAATGTATCTCTCTCTTGGTGATAAATAGTTAATGATTATGTCCATCACTTCTTCAAAAGCTTCGTTATCCAAAAAAGCTGCTTCGATATTAGCTTTTTCATCTTCAATCAAATCGCCAAGAACTAAATTTTCTCTTTCTTGCTCTTTGATTGGTGTTTCTATCGAAACGTCTTTACTATATCTTTTTCTTCTTCGAAACTCCATGAAGATTTCGTTATTGATACACCGGCACGCATATGTTGCAAATTTGATTTTTTTACTTTCATCAAAACTTTGTGCTGCCTTGATAAGTCCAATAGTACCAATACTAAACATATCTTTAACTTCTTCAGGAAAAATAGCTATTTTTTTTATGCAATCGCCAACCAGTCCTAAATTGCCTTCAACCATTTGTTTAATCCGATCGTCCATTGTGGTATACTCCTTTCCTTCGAAATAAAACATCCAAGTAATAATTTTACTCGTGGTTTCTATTCTATCACAGTTTGCTTTATTTATCAATCAATTTATGTTAACTTTTGTATACCACTAATTTTATAAATTATCATATTCTTCATCTGTTACTGGTTCACACCATTCATTTTTCGTATTTTCTCCTGGATTTTTTGAATAGAGTCATATAATCTAACAATATTTCTATCGTCATTCCTGCAGATCTCATGCATTTTATAAATTCTACCCATTTGCAAGACTCTTCATCAAAATCTCTAATACCAGATTTTGTTCGAGGTACTTCTGGTAGTAAACCAATTCTCTCGTAATATCTAAGAGTATCTTGAGTTATGTCATACTTTTTACTAACCTCAGCAATTGTCATATTCTCACTCCCTTCTTATGTCAAAAATGAATATTATATTTTTAACATCCTTATATTATATAACACTTAGAGTTTACTCTAAGTCAATAGTTTTTTATAATATTTTTATTTTTTAACATAAATGTGCAAAACATTGTTTCTGTCAATAGTAAAAAATAAATTTGACATATTTCTTGCTTGTTGATAGACTGATTGTTATATTAAGATGTTTCACAAGGAGAAGTGTGTATGAGAAAAAAATAGCTGTTTTTTCCGATATTCATGGAAATCTTCAAGCTATATTAGAAGATATAAAAAAGGAACCTATAGATAGTATAATCTGCTTAGGGGATGTTATAGGAATTGGTCCTAATTCTAAGGAAACTCTACAATTAATAGAAGAGAATAAAATTGAAATGATTCTTGGAAACCATGAAATATATTTTTTAAATAATTTCAAAAAAATGAAATTTTTGAAGCTGGAAAAAATCATACGGAACATCATAAATGGATAGCAAGTTTGTTAGATAATAATGATAGAGCTTTTTTATCTAATTGTAACTTATCATAAGACTTTGAAAATTCTAATCTCATATTAAGTCACTTTTTTCTAAAAGATTCTATTTCAACAGGTGTTTATCCTTTTTTTGAAATTGATATAAGAAAAAAAGAAAATCAAAATGATGTTAGAATACCAAATAAAAGAAAATATAATTTATTTGGCCACATACATAATAAATTCTACTTTGAAAATGGCGAAAATAAATATTATTGTTTAGGATCTAGTGGCTGTGTCCATGATGATAAAACTTTTTATAATGTAATTTATGTTGATAATAAAATTGTTGAAATAAAAGAAAAAATAATTAAATTTAATAGGGATGCTTTTGAAAGCAGTGTTCAAAAAATTAATTATCCTGAAAAGCAAGAAATTTATAATAAATTTTTTAAAATATTATAATAAAAACAGTAGTAAGATTGAATATAATTCTACTTACTACTGACTTTTTTATATTAGTTTTTCTTCTTTTTTATTCTGATTATCATCTACCGAAAAATCATTCTTAAAAAACCATTTATATGCTCTGTTTGCGATTGCTTTAGTTTCAAAATAATCAATTCCACCTCCAGCAACTGCTCCTACAACTGGAACAACCCTAGATAAATTAATAATTCCTGTCGTTCCTGCTTTAGTAATAAATGTAAATCCTACTTTTTGATTTATTTTAATCAAAGCTTTTCCTGGTATTTTCTTAATTGTAGCATTTGTTAGTTTTATTCCGAATTTAATACCAGCTTGCTTTATTACATCAGTTACTGCCACTCCTGCCAAGCAAGCATATACTAAAGTTTGAACTTGATCAGATTTTAAATCATAACCTGCAAGATAAGCTATACAAGCTATCATTCTCATTTGAACATACAATACACTTCCGACATTAACTGGAATAGTTACAGGTAATGTTATTATTCCACCAAATCCTGTTAAAAAACCTGATGTTGTACATTTAACGACTTGATTTTTAATCATTGCCTTTGCTGCCTTATTATTATTTGTTTCTTTGTCCAAATAATTTTTAGCAAATTCTTCTATTGATGGACTTACTTTTGGTACACCATTTAATGCTTTCTCATAACAATTATTTAGCACTTTCATAATGTCTTCCTGTGTAACTAGTTTCTTTTTATTTTCTTCTTTTTTATCTTCTTTCACTTTAAATCAACTCCTTTATTTTTTCAGTACAGGCTATGTTTTTTTCGCGAATTATTACTAAAATACAGATTACTATTTTCAATACTAGATATATTTATCTCTTAACCATTTACATTTTTCTATGTTGCTCTTTCTTAATTTTGTATGAATTATATTTTTAAATTCATTATCATTTTCCTTCTTTATTACTATCATGAGATTCCTCCAAAACTATTATTTTTCAATTATTGTGTCTATGGAAACTCTTTCATAAAAGCTTTTTCCGCATTCATGTCGTAACCTAGACTTTTATAAAATTCATGTGCGCCTACATTATCACTTTCAGATGTAAAATAAATTAATTCACAATTACTTTCTACTGCAATTTCTTCTATTTTTTTGAAAAGTTTAGTTGCAATTCCTTTGTGTCTATATTCTGGATGAGTTCCAACCCACCATAAGGTCATAAAAGGTCTCTTTCCATCAAATAAATTATACGCTATAGTTACTGATGTATATCCAACAGTTTTTCCTTCTGATTTTGCTACTAAAAATCTATACATATTTTTGTTTTTATATAATTTTAAATATAAATCTTTTACATCATCTAAACCATATTCTTCGTTAAATATCATTTTATTAAGATAATAACATTCTTCAATATCCTCATATTTTAAATCTTCAATAATTATTTCCATAAATCATTCCTCATTTCATTGTCTGTTGTATACATTATAAAGTTATTTCACACAGTTGTACATATATAAATTTCATTTTTTTCCAAAAAAGCTTCAAGCTATTTTAGCTTGAAGCCCTTTTTATACTAAAATTTTATTTTTTCAAAATATCTATCCTAATGCAACATCTAGTATCATCATTATTACAAAACCGATTGCTACTCCTATTGTAGCTATGTTTGAATGTTCTCCTGATTGTGCTTCTGGAATCAATTCTTCTACAACTACATATATCATAGCACCTGCTGCAAATGATAATAAATATGGCAAAATTGGAACTACTGCATTTGTTAATAATATTGTTATTATTGCACCTATTGGTTCTACAATTCCTGATAGGGTTCCATATATAAATGCTTTAAATTTTGATGTTCCTTCACTTTTTAGTGGCATTGAAATTATGGCACCTTCTGGAAAGTTTTGTATTGCAATTCCTATTGCTAATGCAAATGCTCCAGCCATTGTTATTCCTGCATTTCCAATTAATGCTCCCGCAAACGTAACACCTACCGCCATTCCTTCTGGTATATTATGTAATGTTACTGCAAATACAAGCATCGTTGTTTTCTTGATTTTGGCTTTTATTCCTTCGGGCTTGTCTGAGTGTAAGTGCAAATGTGGAACTATGCTATCTAGTGCTAATAAAAATAATATTCCTATTAGGAAACCCACTGATGCTGGAATCCATGAAATTATATTTTGTGATTCTGCCATATCGATTGATGGCATTAATAGTGACCATACTGATGCTGCAATCATTACTCCTGAGGCAAATCCAAGTAATAATTTTTCTACAGTTGCATTCATTTTGTTTTTCATTAAAAATACTGTTGCTGCTCCTAATGTTGTTCCTAAAAATGGTATCAATAATCCTAAAAATAATTGCATTTATATTTTCTCCTTTTTATGTATTGTATTTCATAACTTTTCGCTTGCACTATTTATTCTTGTGATAATTTTTTAATAATTTCTTCATGTGAAATCTTTATTGTTGTTGGTCTTCCGTGTGGGCATGTATATGGATTCTTTAGTGTTAATAACCCATTTATTAAATCGTCAACTTCTTGTCTTTTTAAATCCATATGTGCTTTTACTGCTGCTTTACAAGCTACTGTTGCTATAAATCTTTCTTCAACGTCTTTTGAATTACTTCTTTGTCCTGTTAACATTTCGTCTAATATGTCCATAAAAATATTTTTACTATTTGTTTTATATTCTAAATTTGGTATACCGTTTATTTTTATTGTATTTTCTCCAAATGTATCTAACTCAAATCCTATTTGCTTAAAAAGTTGCATATTTTGTTTTACAAATTCTGCTTCTCTATGTGAAAGATTGATTATCTCTGGTATTAGCATCATTTGACTGCTATTTTTTATGTTGTTTTTATAATTTGCTTTGATTTGTTCATACAAAATTCTCTCGTGCGCAGCGTGTTGATCAATCAAATATATTTCATCATTTATTTCTACAATTATATATGTTCTAAATAAAATTCCTATAAATTTATACTCTATTTTTCTTTTTCCTTCTCTTGTAATCTCAGTTGCATCTGTTTTTTCTTCTGTTTCAGTCTTTTCAAAATGGTTTGTTAAAAAAGTATATTCATTTTCTACATAATCTTTTTCTACTTCTCTTTCATTATTGCCTAAAAATTCGCTACTTAAAATTGCCTCTTTTATTGCATGATAAAAAATTCTGTAAAGCTTGTCCTCTTCTTTAAATCGTACTTCTGATTTTGTCGGATGGACATTAACATCATAACAATCTGCTGGCATTTCTAAATTTAAAATAAAGAATCCATATTTTCCTATTCCTGTTGCACCTTTAAACGCTTGGTCTGCACTACTATATAATATTTGATTTTTTATATTTCTTTTATTTAAAAATATTATTTGATCTTTTCTTGAATCTTTTGCAATCTTTGTATTTCCTACTACTCCTGTTATCTTAATTTTATCTTCTTCATAATTAACTTTTACAATATTTTCTTTAATTTCTTTGCCATAGATTTTGTAAATTATATCTTCTATTTTTCCATCGCCATTTGATTGAAAAACTAGTTTTCCATCATTTATAAATTTAAAAGAAATATCAAGATTAGCAATTGCAGCTTTTTGAATCCATTCTTTTATTGCTCTTGTTTCTGTTTGATCCTTTTTCAAAAACTTGTATCTAACTGGTGTATTAAAAAATAGTTCTTCTACTATAATAGTTGTGCCTTTGTTTGCAGCAACTTCTTCCATTTCTTCAATTTCACCTGCTCTTGATACCATTTTTATTCCGAAATTGCTTTCTTTTGTTTTTGAAATTAATGTAGTTTTTGAGATTGCTGATATGCTTGCTAAAGCCTCACCTCTGAACCCCATGGTATATGTGGTTTCTAAGTCTTCTATTTCTTTTATTTTACTGGTAGCGTGTCTTTCTAATGCAATAGGCATGTCTTCTCTTGACATGCCTTTCCCATTGTCTGAAACTTTTATTAATCCTTTTCCACCTTTTTTTATTTCAATAGACACAGATGTAGCACCTGCGTCTATTGAATTTTCTACTAATTCTTTTACTACATTTGCAGGTCTTTCTATAACTTCACCTGCAGCTATTTTGTTTATTGTTAAATCATCTAATATTACAATATCGCTCATTATTCATTTCCTTTTAAACTTGTTACCATATCTATCTTATTTACTTTCTTAGCTAATATATATGATGAGAATATTGATACTAATGCTGTTCCTATTAATGCATATATATATGATAATGTATTTATGTGCGCTGGCATATCATATGTTTCTGCAATTGCCATTTTAAAAATATAATCTGCTAAGAAAAATCCTGCCGGTAATCCAATTATTATTGATATAATTGTTATCCAGTTATTTTGCTTTATATAAATTTTTCTTATTTGTTTATTTTTAAATCCTAATACTTTTAATGTTGCAAATTGGTATTGCTTTTCTGAGAATGATAATACACCTAAATTATAAATTATTACAATTCCAAGTAGTGATGCAATTACAATTAATAAAACAATCATTGTTTGCATTGTGTTTAGCATATTGTTCATTCCGCTTCTTATTGCAACTTTATCTTGTATTACTTCTACTCCGTCTATTTCTTTAACATCTTTTAAATTTTGGTTGGTATATATACTATCCGCTCTGTATGTTATTCCTAGTGATTCTAAATACTTTCTTGTCATTTTTATATTTTGATTTTGTGGATCACTATCTAACCCAACAATTTTACTTTCGTGATATGTGTCATCTCCATAAATGTGCCATCTGATTGTGTCTCCAACTTTATATCCTTTAGTTTTGGCTAATTTTCTTGTTACAAAAACTCCATCATCTTTTAAATTTACATAGTTTCTGTCTCCATCTGTAAATCTTATATATCCATTACTATCATCTACGAACGCATTGTTTGCTTCTTTCTTGTCTCCATTTTCAATTTCAATACCTAATGTTTCTGATGTTTCAGTTCCATATTCGTCTGTTAATTTTTTGAATTGTTCATCTGTATAATCTGCTTTTAATGATAATTTATAATCAAAATTATATAGGTCTTCGAATTGCCATTCCATGAAATTGTTCATTGTATCTCTTAATCCAAATGCACATGTTAGTATCATTGTACAGCTTGTTATTCCTACTATTCCCATTAAAGTTCTCATTTTATTTCTTAGGATATCTCTTAGATTCCACTTGCTTGAGAATTTCATTTTTTTGAATATACCTTTTGATGTGAATCTGCTTCCTTTTACAGTTGGCATTTTTTCTCTTAATGTTTCTGCTGGTGATTCTTTTAATTCTGATCTACATGTTAAATACGTTACTAATGATATAATTAGTATTGAAACTAGTGCAACTATTACACTGCTATCTTCTACAACAGCTCTTCCATTTGGAACTTCAAAATAAGACATTTCCATTTTTATAAACATTGTTCCAATTAGTAATGGTCCTGCTATGAATCCTACAATTCCTGCTAATACTGATATCCAGAATCCATATCCAACGTAGTGTGCTGTTATTTTTCCATTTTTAAATCCTAACGCTTTTAATGTTCCAATTTGAACTCTCTGCTTTTTTACTACTCTTGTCATTGTTGTTATTACTGATAATATTGCTATAAATAGAAATAGTCCAGTAAATACACCTACATATGTTTCTCCTTCTTCAATTTCTCCTTGATATGTTGAATATGATGTTGAATCTTTAATATCAGTAACTGCTAATGCTGATTTAACTTCATTTTCAATATCAGATTTTACTTGGTCTTTATTGCTTTCTTCATTTACATCAACAAGTACATAGTTAAATGTAAGATAATCTTTGTAATTAAAATTCTTTGCAACTGAATCAAAAATTTCTTCATTATCTATATTCATTTTTTTCATTACAGATTGTTTAATGTAATCTTGTGGAAATTCATTTATTGATACATATGCAAATCCGAAATCTGTATGGTCTGGGAAAAGTGATGCTTCGTCTTTTACATCATATACATGATCTGGTACATTTATTAGGCCAAGTACTTTTTCTGTTATTTTTGTGCCATCATATTTTAAAGTTATTGTATCTCCAACTTTTACATTATTTTTTTCTGCATAGAAGTTATCTAGCCATATTCCGGCTTTATCTTTAGAAAATTCTTCTCCATCAATGATATAGAATTTTGAAATATTATTAGATTCAATAAAACTTAATTCCATTGTTTTTTCTTCATGTGAATCTACTGTTGTTCTAATTGTTAGTTTTCTTTCAGCATCTTTTACATTTTTTATTGATTTAATTTTGTTTAAATCGTCTTGTGTAAAATTTTCTCCCATAACTGTTAAATCTTCTAAATTACATTCTGAGTAAAATTTATTTGCTGACTCTGTCATTCCTCCCATATATGAGCGGACTCCACAATAAGCGAATACTCCTAAAAATACCATTAAAAAGATTGCTATAAATTGTGATTTATTTAATTTCATATCACGAATCATTTTCTTTTTTAACATTTTACCATTTCACCTCATCAATCTTTTTAGGATTTTCATTTGCAGTTACACTTTCTATTTTTCCGTTTTTTACTCTAATTACTGTGTCTGCAATTTCGGCAAATAAACTGTTGTGTGTTACTATTATTACTGTGTTTGCTCTGTTATTTCCATCGCATTGTTTCTTTAATAATTTTAATATTTCTACACCAGTTTTTGAATCAAGGGCTCCTGTTGGTTCGTCACATAATAAAAGTTTTGGATTTTTAGCAATTGCTCTTGCAATTGAAACTCTTTGTTGTTCCCCTCCTGATAATTGGCTTGGAAATTTGTTCATATGTTTTTCAAGCCCAACTGCTTTTATTGCTTCTTTGCTGTCTGTTCCTTCTTTTACAACGTCTTTAATTAATTCAACATTTTCTAAAACAGTTAATGTTGGAAGTATGTTATAGAATTGAAAAATAAATCCTATATTTTCAGCTCTATACTCGCTTAGTTTTGTATCGTTGTATTTTGATATATCTTCTCCATCAATTTTTATACTTCCACTACTTGGTGTATCCATTCCTCCTATTAAGTTCAGTAGTGTTGATTTTCCGGCTCCTGATGGCCCAAGGACAACAACAAATTTTCCTTTTTCTATTTGTAAGTCTATGTTGTCTAAAGCTTTGAATTCTTGTTCTCCTGTTTTGTAGACTTTGCTTATTTTTTTGATTTCAACTATGTTTTCCATATCTCATTCCTTTCTAAGTTATATGAAACTTATTTCACATTTCAGAAATATTATATTTATTTAACATTTAATTGTCAATGGAAATACGAAACAAATTTCATATTAATTGACTTTAATTTTATTTGATATTATAATGTTAATTGTTAAAACTAATACAAAGGAGTTTTATTTGCGAATGACTGAGAATGAAATTAGAGAACCTGTTCAAAAACGTTCAATTGAAAAGAAAGAAAAAATTATAAATGCTGGATTTGATTTAATATGTCAGAAGGGTTACTATAATACGAATACAGCTGAAATTGCTAAATCTGCAGGTGTTTCAACTGGAATTATATATCAATATTTTAAAGATAAACATGATATTTTAATTGCAGGTGTTGAAAAATATGCATCTGACATTTTCTATCCTATGCTAAATATTGCAACAACAAAATTTGAAAAAAAAGATTTAGATAAAATTCTTAGAACAATGATTAAAAAATTTATAGAAAATCACAAACTTTCTCAAGAAGCTCACGAAGAAATAATGGCTATGACACATTCAGATAAAGAGATTGCAAAATATTTTCATGAACATGAAATAGTGATGACTAATTCTGTTACAAACTTGCTATTGCAGAATGGATTTTCACAAGAAAATCTTTCAGAAAAAGTTCATATAGTGATACATTTGATTGATGACCTTTGCCATGAGATTGTATATCATAAACATAAGGAAATGAATTATGATATTATGACGGATTTAACGATAAAAACAATTGAAGATTTGTTGAATTAAAAGCAAAAAGAGTATCTCTACTTAAAGTAGATTTACTCTTTTTGCAATTGTAAAATATGTTTTTAGCCTTATACTTCTTTTTCTCCTAAATCCTGACTAAATCTTAATAAGTAGCCATTTGGATCTTGCACTAAAAATTCTCTACATCCTAGCAATGTATTTTCTTTTCTATACCAGTGGTCTTCTATTTCTACAAATATTTTATAATTAACTTTTTTCAATTTATTATATATTTCATCAATGTTTGGTACTTCTATTTGAAAGTTAATCCCTACTCCTAGTGGGTATTCTAGCTTTCCAGTCCCCCATTTATTATTTTCTATATCAATTTCTTGCAACATTATTTGCACATTTTCTAATTGTAAAAAAGCGAATTTATCTTCTTTTCTATCATACTCTATATGAAATCCTATTAACTTTGTATAAAAATTCAAACTTTCTTCTAAACTAAAAACATCAAATTCTGGTATCATTTGATTCCAATTCATTCTTTCTCTCCATTCTGAAAATCAGTATTATAAATATTTTGCTAAAAAGTATTTAGTCAATTTAGGATTTTCATCATCTTTTCTTACGAACTCAATTTTGAATCCGCATTTTTCATAAAATTTAGGTGCTTGAAAATCATATGTTGTTAAATTAATATTACTAAAATCTCTACCTTTATAATGTTCCTCAACTGCTTTAATAAGATTACTTCCTATTTTTTTACCTCTATATTCTTCTGAGACTATAAGGTCTCCTATATGTATTTCTTTATAATACGAATGTCCTGTTATTACACCAACAATTTTATTATCTTCTTTTGCTACAAAAACGAATGATTCATAATTGCACACTACACCTTTTTTCTCAGCATATTTCTCGAATCCTTCATCAATAAAATAATTAATTTCTTCATTTTTATTATTTAGTAATTCAATATCTATCATTTTTTCTTCCCATATAATCAATCATATAAAAATAATTGATTAATTCCTTTCTCTTTAATTTTTTAAATAATTGTCACCTTAAATGTTGTTATTCCGTTACTGCATTGTACTTCTATTTTTCCATTATACTGTTCTACAATTGATTTGGCAATAGCTAATCCTAAGCCGTATCTTTTTTCTTTTCTGTTTCTTGACTTATCTACTCTATAAAATCTTTCAAATATTTTTTCACGTTCAGTCTCTGGTATTGGCTCACCTTCGTTTTTTACTTGAATAATAGTGTTATTTTTTTCTTATAAAAGATATATATACTTCCACATTGTTGTATTCTGCATCACAGTCATAGCCCCAAATCTTACTTGTAATTAATTCTCTATTTAATACCTGATTTTTGTTAACTATTAATAATTGCAATAGTTCCATTTCTTTTCCGTTAATTGTTATAGAATTTTCGTTGCAACTCATTTGACATGTGTCTGAATTCAATTTTTAATATTTCTGATATTGCATCAGCTAATCCATATTCATCTTCAATTATTAATATTTTCATCTTTGCCTCCATATGATTTCATGCTAACTCTTTTTTATTGAAATAATATTGAAAATATATTATCACATTGTGTAAAAAAAATAAATGCTAACTAAACTAATAGTTAGCATTTATAAGTTATTTTCTATTTTGAATCATATTGTAAATAACGTCTGCAGATTTTTCAACTCCAAGTGTATCACTATTTATACATATGTCATAGTTTGAATATTCCTTCCATTCTCTGTCAGTATAATATTTGTAATGATTTGCTCTTTGCTTATCTGTATTTCTAATCTCTTTTTCAGCTTTTTCTTTATCAACACCATAAAATTTATTTACTCTTTTTATTTTATCTTTCATATTACTGTAAATGAATACTTTTATTGCATTTTTATTATCTTTCATTATGAAATCTGCGCATCTTCCTACTATTACACAAGAATCTTTTTTAGCTAATTTCTTTATTAATTCTGATTCTTTTATGAACAATTCATCTCTTGTTGAAAGTCCTGTAACTTGGTCTGTTTCTAAGTTGGCTAATGCTGTCCTTTTTTGTTCATTTTCTTCTATATATTCTTCTGATAATCCAGTTTCTTTAGCTAATTTTGTTATTATCTCTTTATCATAAAATTTTATTCCTAATTTTTCAGCTAATATTTTAGCTACATATCTTCCACCTGAACCATATTCTCTTGAAACAGTTATTATTATTTTATCTTGTGATGTTTTTTCAACTTTTGCATCGTTTTCTAAAGCTTTACTTGTTTGTGTTGTTTTTCCTAATTTTCTAACTTCACGAATTATTAATGTAAGTGCTATGACAAATGCTATTCCATCTGCTATTGGACCTGCTGATAATACTCCATGTACTCCAAAAATGTTTCCTAATATTATCATAGCTGGTATTAATAAAACTATTTGTCTTGATATTGATAATATCGCACTAATTGTACTTTTTCCAATTGCTTGAAAAAATATTCCTGAAGGAATTTGAATTCCATTGAATATGCATAACATTAAATATGTTCTAAAAGCTAAGCATGCAAATTCAATATACTTTTCATCTCCGCTACCAAATATAGCTATTAATTTATCAGGTATTGTTTGGAATAAAATAAATGCTATTGTACTTACTATAACACTTAATCCAAGTACTTTTTTTAGAGTTTCTTTTACTCTTTCATTCTTTCCTGCACCATAATTATATCCTATTATTGGTTGCGCTCCTACAGCAATTCCAAGTATTATGCTATTAAGTATTTGGCTAATCTTCATGACTATTCCTAGTACTGTTATGGGTATTTCCGAACCGAATTCAGAATTTGCTCCGCATTTTTTTAACATGTTATTTTCTGTAGCCATTACAAATACAATACTCATTTGAGTAATGAAACTACTTATTCCTAATGACATTAATTTTCCTATTGTTTTTCCTTTTAATTTTAAATCTTTTTTATCTAATTTTACTGACTTAAATCTTTTTATGTAACAAATATTTAAGATGAACGTTAAGATTTGGCTGACTATTGTTGCAATAGCTGCTCCTTTAACTCCCATGTTAAATACAAATATAAAAATTGGATCTAGAATTGTATTTAATAAAGCTCCTGAAACCATTGATACCATTGAATATTTTGGACTTCCATCTGCTCTAATTACTGAATTTAATGTTGTTCCAACCATCATAAATGGTAGTCCAAGTGCAATAACAAATCCATATTCTAATGCATATGGTCTAATCTTATCTGTACAACCAAATAAGTTTAATAATTGTGGCAATAATGCAATAATTACAATAAAGAATATTACTGAAATAATTATTGATGTCATTATTCCGTTGGCTACGCCTCTTTTAGCTTCGTCTTTTTTCTTCTCTCCAAGTTTTAAACTTAGGTAAGCTGATGTACCATCGCCTACCATTAATGCAAATGCTAAACATATCATATTTAATGGAAATACGATGTTTGTTGCACCATTTCCTAAGTATCCAACACCCCAACCAATGAAAATTTGGTCAACAATGTTATATAATGAATTTACTAACATTGATATAATACATGGTATTGAAAATTTTCTCATTAATTTTCCTATTTTTTCTTTTCCTAGTATATTTTCTTCTACTTCCACTTTTTCTCTCCTCTCTGCATATTTTATTCCGCTTTTTACTTTATTTTTTACCTATGGAAAGCTTGTATCTGCTGAGCGCAAAAAAGCAACACTATCAATAAATAGTGTTGTTCGTTATCATTCTTTGCTCCCAAAGAATGTGCGTTTCCATTACACAAGTAATGTTAATTATACCGATTATTTTAGACTTTGTCAAACTTCTGATTGCTTTCCATTGCATAAACTTTTTGTGGGAAACACCACCTTTGGTATTTTATTATCCATACA
>OIYY01000075.1_pt1 | contig 70656 bp, 55 predicted proteins | sample 1588341 | NCBI WGS metagenome assembly OIYY01 (sample SAMN03283287) | human gut metagenome | biome: human-associated habitat; material: feces | host: Homo sapiens | place: Peru | collected 2012
AAGGTTTTTGTCAAAGCCCTGCCTACCGCAGCAAACTCACCGCTAAACTGCAATTCACAAGCTGTCGAGGCAAACTTAGGAGGCTATTCAACAATTCGATTTAATTCGCACTATAACCCAACCCAACAATTCGTCAATTCGTTTAATTCGTTGTTACCGCGTCCGAGCAATATATATTCCTTCGTTGTTTGTATTACAATAAGCTGCAACACAAACCCCTCCTAATATACAAACAAGTCGTCCAGAGTAAGTGAAGCCGTAAACATGTCTGAATATTCATTTCTTACAAGTTCCGTACAGCCTATATAAGTCAAGTGGAATGTCAATGCTGGGAATTTCTTCTCCATTGTCTGCATGCGGGCACTCAGCACTTGTGCATACTGCTTAGTAAGCACGAAAGGCGATCTGTAGAACTTCATCTCGCATACATTCACCACGTCATCGGCACGTTCTATGAGAAGGTCTATCTGCATACCCTCCGTTTCTTCGCCACCTTTTAGCACCCAAGCAGATTGCTGTGAAGAAACGCCAGCAATATTAAGAGAATACTTGATTTGGGCAATATGTTGCAGACACACCTCCTCAAAGGCTATGCCACGCCATGAGGCGACGTCGCTCTCCTTGAGATGTCGCTGCCAATAATCCTCCTGCCCTATCTTCTTCCATTCCTTGAAATGAAGCCAGAACCAACAGAACGAGTCAATCAACTTGTAGTGTTCTTCGCGCTTGGACATTCCGAACGGCACGTACTTCACAACGAAATCGCTACCAATCAGAGCCTTCAACATTTTAGAGAAGTCACCATTAGGATTAAGTCCGGTCTTTTCGGCTATCTCCTTACGAGTGAATCCGGAATGCCGGGAGCCTAACAAGCGAACAATACGCATGCAGTCTTCAGCATTGTCGAAAACAGAATTGAAGAGTCGCTCAAACTCATCCCCCAACTTGGCATTACGAGCAAAGAACAAAGCATCAATGTTCTGCGCCAAACTGTATGAAGGATTGAAGAAATTCATGTAGAAAGGTATTCCGCCCATGATCATATAAGCCTGCGTGGTGTTATAACGAGACATCTTTATGCCTCGGCTCAGATAAAAATCCTCGCATTCCTTCAATGTAAACGGCGACAGCTTGATTTCTCCAGTCAGGCGTCCGTACAGCCCACCCTTATTGCTGATAAGATTGTCGAGCATCCAAGAGGTAGCCGAACCGCAAACTATTAGCAACAGATTATGGCGCATGTTGCCCCAACCGTTCCAGAAAGCTTCCAATGCAGTAAGAAAACCGGAACGAGCAGTATCCATCCACGGCAATTCATCTATGAAAACCACTTGACGTGCTCCGTTGTCGCATGTTTCCAGAAAACGCTCAAGCAAGAAGAAAGCCTCCATCCACGACTTGGGTTGAGCTATGTCTTCCATGCCTTGGCGAAGAAGAGAGAAGTAGAAATTCTGTAATTGGTCTCTAAGGGTTATCTTACGGCGCCGGTCATAAGGCGACAATCCGGTATGATGAAACACCATGTTGTCATGAAACACCTCATCTATCAGGAATGTCTTGCCGACACGACGGCGACCATATACGGCAACAAACTCAGCCCTACCACTCTCGTAGTAACGCCTCAATTCAGCAATCTCCCTTTTTCTACCAATTATTTCACACATAATATTTATTGTTGTTTACATCGCAAATTTACAAGAAAATCACAAAACAACGAAGGAAAACGGTGTTTATTTCGCTACGAACGCTCAAAAAACGGTTTCGTAGCGGAATAAGCAATATCTTGCTGTACGTGGCTGCGTGGCTACGGCGAGACTCCATTCTCATTTATTACTTTTTAATTAGTATTTATTAATTGGTTACGCCATCAGTCAGAAAAAATCATGTACTTATAGTAAAATATCATGTCTTCTTGTCTTCATGTCTAAAAATCATGTCTTCTTGTCTAAAAATCCCGTCTGCATGTCTTATTTTTTTCTGCTTTTACACAATAATTATATTACATAAGCGTTATACATACGTGTTTAAACGCAAGATAATTATAATATTCGGGCTTACGCTTGTCTCGCTTCTGAGCCATGCGCAGTACGACGTGTCCTTCAGTCATTACTTCGACATGGAACCGTCGTTTAATGCCGCGTCCGTAGGCAAACAGCCCAAGCTGAACGTCTCGGCAGCCTATGCCATCGACCTTGCAGGATTCAAGCATAACCCGCAGACCATGTATGCGGGCGCCGACATGCCCTTCATATTCCTCAAGACCACGCATGGAGCAGGACTCCAGTTTATGAACGACAAGATAGGTCTGTTCACGCACCAGCGACTCGCCCTGCAGTACGCCGTCAAGATGAAGCTATTCGGCGGACAACTCTCCACCGGCGTCTCGGCAGGAATGCTCAGCGAGAGCTTTGACGGATCGAAGCTCGACCTCGAGGACTCCAGCGACCCCGCATTCACCTCGTCAAAGGTGGACGGCAACGCGCTCGACCTCGCCGTCGGACTCTATTACACCCACCGCAACTGGTATGCCGGCATCTCCGCACAGCACATCAATTCGCCCCTCGTCCGTCTCGGCGAGACCAACGAGCTGAAGGTGGACGCCACCTATTATTTGACCGGCGGATGCAATATTAAGCTGAGAAGTCCGTTTCTTACAATAAAGCCGTCCTTCCTTGTGCGCACGGACGGAGTGGCATATCGTGGCGACATCACCACGCGACTCGTCTATACGCATGAGAAGAAGATGATGTACGTGGGAGCAGGATATTCGCCCACCAACTCCGTGACGGTGCTCGTCGGAGGCAACGTACACGGCATCGTCATGGGCTATTCCTACGAGATGTATACCTCCGCCATCAATCCCGGCAACGGCAGCCACGAACTCTTCATCGGCTACCAGATGGACCTCAACCTTCAGAAGAAGGGAAAGAATCTCCACAAGAGTGTACGCATACTATAAAAGACTGACATACAGACCATAATACTAAGAAAGAAAATCATATAAACATAGATGAAAACAAGAAAAAGCATACTCCTACTTTGTGTCGTGGCATTCTCCATGATACTGACTGGCTGCTTCGGCAGCAAAGCCTCCTCGTCGGCAGGACGCGGCGGCGAAGTGGTCGGCGTGGGCGGACGTTCCTTCGCCGAACCGGCTCCCTACGGCATGGTGAAGGTCGCAAGAGGCTACCTGCGCATGGGACTTGAGAAGCAGGACTCGCTCTGGGGAAAGCAGACTCCGGTGAAGGACGTCTCTGTGGACGGATTCTGGATGGACGAGACAGAGGTGACCAACTCAAAATACAAGCAGTTCGTGATGTGGGTGCGTGACAGCATCATCCGCACACGACTCGCTGACCCGCAGTATGGCGGCGACGAGACATACATGATAACAGAGGACAAGAACGGCGACCCCGTCACGCCGCACCTCAACTGGAAGAAGCCGCTGCCACGCAAGCCCAACGAGGACGAGCAGCGTGCCATCGAAAGCGTCTACACACGCAACCCCATCACCGGCGAGAAGATGCTCGACTATCGTCAGCTCAACTATCGCTATGAGGTGTATGACTATACGGCTGCTGCCCTGCGCCGCAACCGCCTCAATCCCGAGGAACGCAATCTCAACACCGACGTAAAGGTAAATCCCGACGAGGTGGTGATGATTTCGAAGGACACGGCTTACATCGACGACGAGGGACGCATCGTACGCGAGACAGTCAACCGTCAGCTCTCCGGTCCGTGGGACTTCCTCAACACATATATAGTAAATGTATATCCTGATACGACGTGCTGGGTGAACGATTTCCAGAACGCCGAGAACGAGACATACCTGCGCAACTACTTCTCTAATCCCGCCTATAACGACTATCCCGTCGTGGGCGTGACATGGGAGCAGGCCAATGCCTTCTGCGCATGGCGCACCGACTATCTGCTCAAGGGCCTTGGCCCCGAGGCACGCTTCGTGCAGCGTTATCGTCTGCCGACCGAGGCGGAATGGGAGTATGCCGCACGCGGAAAGGGAGGCAACGAGTTTCCGTGGGAAGACAAGAGCGTGAAGAGCGGCGACGGATGCTTCTTCGCCAACTTCAAGCCTGACCGAGGCAACTACACCAAGGACGGCAACCTCATCACGTCGAAGGTGGGCATATATAACGCCAACTCTAACGGACTGTTCGATATGGCTGGCAACGTGGCGGAGTGGACCAGCACCGTATTCACCGAAGCCGGAGTGGAGGCGATGAACGACCTTAACCCGACGCTCTCCTATAACGCCGCCAAGGAAGACCCCTACCGTCTGAAGAAGAAGAGCGTGCGCGGAGGATCGTGGAAAGACCCCGAGTCGTTCATCCGTGCGGCATGGCGAACATGGGAATATCAGAACCAGCCCCGCTGCTACATCGGCTTCCGCTGCGTACGCAGTCTTGCAAGCACGTCCAGCGTGAAGGGTAAGCACAAGAAGAAGTAGAAAAAATCCTAAATAAACTCTAAACACCAAAGATCATGACAGTATATAGCAAATTCAACATAGTCTACCATCTCCAGAAATGGATGGACAGTGTCCCCGGACAGACCTTCCTCAACTATGCGTATAGCTGGGGCGCCTCTGTCGTTATCCTCGGTACGCTCTTCAAGCTGACTCACCTTCCGGGAGCCAACATCATGCTTTTCGCAGGTATGGGCACTGAGGTGTTTGTGTTCTTCCTTTCAGCCTTCGACCGTCCGTTCGACAAGACGCAGGACGGCAAGGAACTCCCCACTCATATCGACGACGAGGAGATAGACAATGAGGAGGCAGAAGTGGAGGCAGCTTACGAGGCTGGCAGAAACGGAGAGTCGCCCGCTGAGGCAGCAGCCCACGTGGGTGCAGCCGTAGGTGGCGGCGGAACCATAATCATCGGTGGCGGAAGCATTCAGGGTGGAGCCGTGCAGGGAGACGCTGCATCCGTGCAGGGTGGCGTATTCCAGGGTGGAGCCGCTGTTCAGAGTGGCATAGCTGGAGCTGGCGTAGCAGCCGGTCAGGACGCAGCAGCCGTGAACGTGGCAGCCGCAGCAGCCGACTTTGCCGCCAACCGTGAGGTGGCTGTGCAGCTGGCAGACGCCCAGGCAAGCTACTTGGAGCAGCTCAAGAACCTCACCGAGACCCTTCAGAAGGTATCGGAGCAGAGCGTCCGCCTCACACGCGACAGCGAGGAGATGGAGAATCTCAACCGTACGCTTACCGGCATCTGCAAGGTTTACGAGATGCAGCTTAAGGGAGCCAGCCAGCAGATTGGCACCATCGACCAGATTAACGAGCAGAGCCGCCACATGGCACAGCAGATTGAACAGCTCAACTCTATATACGCCCGCATGATTGAAGCCATGACTGTGAACATGAACCTCAATCAGAAGTAAAGAAAAAGGAGCAGACAAAGAATATGGCAATAAAGAAGAGAACCATATCACCCCGCCAGAAGATGATCAACCTCATGTACGTGGTGCTCATGGCTATGCTGGCGTTGAACATCTCGTCAGAGGTGCTCAACGGATTCTCCATCGTGGAGGAAAGCCTCAACCGCACCACTGCAAACTCTTCCAAGGAGAACGAGGCGCTCTATGGCAACTTCGCGGAGCAGATGAAGGCCAACCCGCAGAAGGTGAAGGAGTGGTTTGAGAAGGCCACGGCGGTGAAGCGCATGAGCGATTCGCTCTACAACTTCGCGCAGAGCCTCAAGGAGCAGATAGTCATTGAGGCGGACGGCAAGGACGGCAACATCTACGACATAAAGAACAAGGACAACCTTGAGGCGGCAAGCCACGTGATGCTTGCTCCCGGAACAGGTCAGGGCAAGCGTCTTTACAACGCCATCAACTCTTTCCGTCAGCGCATCCTAAGCATGGTGACTGACCCGCATCAGCGCTCCATCATAGAGAGCAACCTTACCACCAAGCTGCCGAAGAACGCTCATACGATGGGCAAGAACTGGCAGGAATACATGTTTGAGGACATGCCGGTGGCTGGTGCCGTGACGCTTCTCTCAAAGCTTCAGAGCGACGTGCGCTACGCTGAAGGCGAAGTGCTCCACACTCTTGTTGCCAACATCGACATGAAGGACATCCGCGTCAACAAGCTCAGCGCCTTCGTCATCCCCGAATCGAAGACTGTCATCAGCGGCGACCAGTTCTCGGCACAGATTGTCATGGCGGCCGTGGACACCACACAGCAGCCCGAAATCTACGTCGGCGGACAGCGCATCAGCAACGGACTCTATCGCTTCACGGCTGGAGCGGTGGGCGAGCATTCCTTCGGAGGATACATCACCATGCGTGACGGCAGCGGCAATGTCATCCGTCGTGACTTCACACAGAAATACACCGTAGTGGCACCGAGCGCCACTGTTTCGGCAGACCTCATGAACGTGCTCTACGCAGGATATGACAACCCCATCAGCGTCAGCATTCCGGGCGTGCCTCTCAGCGCCGTATCGGCTTCAATGTCGGGCGGTTCGTTCCGCAGCATCGGCATGGGACGCTACATAGCACGTCCTTCAGCCGTGGGCAGCGACGTCACCATCAGCGTGGCAAGCAACGACAACGGCAAGTCACGCCAGATGGGCAAGTTCACGTTCCACGTACGTAAGTTGCCCGATCCGGCTGCTTACCTCAGCATAGGCACCGACCGCTTCCGTGGCGGCGGACTGGCAAAGGCTTCGCTTATGGGCGCTCACGGCATCAAGGCAGCCATCGACGACGGCATCCTCGACATCGAATTCAAGGTAACCGGCTTCGAGACCGTCTTCTTCGACAATATGGGTAACGCCGTTCCGATGGCGTCAGCAGGCGCTTCCTTCTCAGAGCGTCAGCGCGACACCTTCCGCAAGCTCTCACGTGGCAAGCGCTTCTACATCTCGCGCATCACGGCAGTGGGACCCGACGGCATCACAAGAAAGCTGAACGGATCGATGGAGGTGATAGTCAAGTAAGGACATTACGAGCCTGTGACAATAAAGCAAACATATAAAATACAGCACAACCAAATACTGAAAAATGAAGAAAGTAATAATGATACTGCTTGCAGCCTTCTTCGCTTCGGAGATGGCGACAGCCCAGCCGGCGGCACGCCGTCGTGAGCAGGCACAGCAGAAGCAGCAGAGCGACCAGGGTCTGAGCGTACGCGCCCAGATATCCTTCCCCACGCAGAAAGCGATGGACGAGGACGTGACGTGGCGCCGCGATATCTATCGTGAGATAAACCTCACCGAGGACGCCAACGCCGGTCTCTACTATCCCGTGGAGCCGGTCGGCTCGCAGATGAACCTCTTCACCTACATCTTCAAGCTGGTGATGCGCCGCGCCATCACGGCTTATGAGTATCGTCTGGACGGCAATGAGGTGTTTGATGATGCCTCGAAGGTGAACCTCAAGTCGCTCCTCGACAACTATCACATCTTCTATGAGCGCACCGACCGTGGCATCCGCATCGACGACAGCGACATTCCGTCGCGCGAGGTGATGGCATACTACGTGAAGGAATCGGCTTACTACGACGACCGCAACTCGGCTTTCCACACGAAGGTGTTGGCTCTTTGCCCTATCTTGAAGCGTGAGGACGACTTCGGTGATGCCGCTACAAGCTATCCGCTCTTCTGGGTGAAGTATGACGATCTGGCTCCGTTCCTCACCAAGCAGACCATCATGACCTCCAATCTCAACAATGCCGCCACTATGTCCATGGACGACTTCTTCACGAAGAACATGTACAAGGGCAAGATATACAAGACCACGAACATGTTGGGCAAGACACTCGCACAGTATTGTCCCACGGATTCTGCCATGAAGAAGGAGCAGAAGCGCATCGAGGGCGAGCTGCAGGCGTTCGAACAGAACGTATGGGGCAAGCCTGAGCCGAAGGACTCTTTGGACAGCATCGCAGCCGTGGACAAGAAGGCAGCCAAGGCATTGAAGAAGAAAAACCGCCGCGCCGGTGGAACCACCACTAAGAGAACAAAGGTGAAGAAGCAGCGTCCCGCATCATCGTCGTCTTCGTCAGCGTCAGGTTCGGCACGTGTTACGGTTCGCAGACAGAGACATTAAAGCAAGGCGTAGGAGCTCGCAGCTCCTACATTTGCCATTAAGTTATATTTATTAACTAACAACAAAAAAGGTATGAAGAAATTATTTACAGCAGCTATCGTTGCCCTTTCAATGATGTTCGGCGCCAATAACGCTCAGGCGCAGGTGCAGTTCGGTATCAAGGGTGGTCTTAACGTAACAAGCATGAGCCTTGACAAGGACAAGCTCCTCGACACAGAGAATCAGGCAGGCTTTTTCATCGGTCCGACCGTGAAGTTCACTCTTCCCATCGTAGGACTCGGCATTGACGCTTCTGCCCTCTACGACCAGCGTGAGGCAAAGATCAAGGGCGACGGCGACGACAAAGACATCACATCAGCAAGACTGAAGACCCAGGCCATCAACATTCCTATCAACTTACGCTATGGCGTAGGTCTCGGTAGCGTAGCCAACGTCTTCTTCTTTGCAGGTCCTCAGTTCGGCTTCAACGTAGGCGACAAGAACAAGTCAATCTTCCAGGACGCAGCAGAGTGGAAGCTCAAGTCTTCCAACTTCAGCGTTAACGTAGGTCTTGGCTTCACCGTCCTCAGCCACCTCCAGGTGTCTGCCAACTATAACATCGCTTGCGGCAAGACCGGCGACGTTACCGTTTCAGACGCAGCTGGCACAGCTCTCCAGGAGATGCTCGGCAACAGCGGCAAGGCTAATGCATGGCAGGTAGGTTTGGCTTACTACTTCTAAAAAGCTATTCACTCAACATAATAGCGGGGGCGTAAACCTCCGCTATTTTATTTTTATCATACAATTACTGTCCGCAAGTATAAATCCAAACCATTAAATTCCCGTCTATACCAATTTTATTAGTCCATATTAGTTCTTATATCATTATTTTAACGTACCTTTGTCAACGTAAAAGAATGGTATATATTTATGAGCAAGAAGGTTTATTTATTTGATTTCGACGGAACTATTACTTCCGCCGATACGTTGCTCCGTTTCATACGATTTGCGTGTGGAACGTGGCGCTTTCTGCTCGGATTTTTTCTTCATTCCCCGATGATTATCGCGATGAAGCTAAATCTTTGTGATAACGGCAAGACTAAGCAGAAAGTCTTCTCGTGGTTCTTCCGCGGGATGAACATTGATGTCTTCGACAATCTCTGCAAGCGTTTTGCAACAGAAAACTTCAACTTAATGCGCCCTAAAGCCACCGACTTGCTCAACCGGCTCTTCCGCGACAACGAGGATATCGTCATCGTCAGCGCCAGTTTGGTCAACTGGGTTAGCCCCTTCTTCACCCATATCCAGCGCGACAGCAAGTCTAACTTCCACGTTCTCGGCACTATTCCGGAGGTAAAGGACGGAGTGATAACCGGACGCTTCCTTACATACAACTGCTACGGAGCAGAGAAGGTGCATTGCATACGCCGACTCTATCCAGACCGCGAGAACTATCATTTCATTGCTTTCGGCGACAGTAACGGCGACAAGCAGATGCTTGCCTTCGCAGACGAAAGCTACTATCGCATATTCTGATGCCCGCCAAACAAGGACAACCCCAACCCATCATACTTCCTCCGCATGACTCATAACGATATACTGACACCCCAGCAACGCGAACGCCTCGGCGAGGTGGTACGCTTTGGCTTAGTCGGTGTTGCAGCCACCCTTCTTCAATACGCCATCTATTGGGTGCTGCTCCACTGGCTCTCGCCAAGCGTGGCGTTGACAATAGGCTACATCATAAGCTTCTTCTTTAATTTCTGGGCGTCCACCCGCTTCACGTTCCGCGTGAAGGCATCGGCGAAGCGAGGCGCAGGATTCGCCCTATCGCACGTCGTCAACTACGTGTTGCAGCTCGCAACGCTCAACTTCTTCATCTGGGTTGGCGTCAACGAGAAGTGGGCACCCATCCCGATGTTCAGCATCTGCGTCCCCGTAAACTTCCTTCTCGTAAGGTTCTTCCTAAAGAGATAACAGCGTAACCATTCGCCCACACCACCCCTTTTTCCTTATCATTAACACCATCTTAATACACATGCCAGCAAACAATAAATTATCAGAAATATTCCGTTCGCTCTCCGGCGTCTTCCGTTCGCTCTTCCGCATAAAGCGTGAGGAACGATGTCTCGCGTCTTTCCTCCTCATAGTGTTCCTTGCTCTTGACGCCTTAGTGGTGTGCAAGTATTACGACGTGTTCACACCGCAGGCCCGACATTACTGGCATCTCTTCATATCGAAGTTCCACATCTCCGGCTTCGACCCCATCACGTACAGCGTGGTGTCTGACTGGACAGCAGGATATAACGTCTATCGCCATCCCTTGCTGGCGTTCTTCATGTATGTGCCATACCTTATCAATCAGGCACTGATGTGTATTACGGGCATCAACTGCGCCATATTCATCGTCTCCGCCATACAGACATTCTGCGCTTTCTATGCCTCAATGTTCCTCTATCGCATCTTCCGCGAAATAGTCGGAGTCAGCCGAACCGACTCATCCCTGCTCACCATATTCTTCTTTGGCTTCTCCTTCGTGATGCTCTCGGCGATGGTGCCCGACCATTTCATCATCTCCATGATGCTCCTTCTGCTTGCCCTTTATGTTTCAGGCAAGCTGATACTGAAGCAGCGCAGCCTCACCATCTGGCAGTCGGCGCTCTACTTCTTCCTTACCGCAGGCACATCGCTCAACAACGGACTGAAGATTTATCTCTCCATGCTCTTCGTCAACGGCAAGCGAATCTTCCGACCGAAATACCTTTTCTTAGCCATTCTCCTTCCTGCCGCACTCACATGGGGAGCGGCACGCATGAGTTATGACCACATCGTCTGGCCCCGCGACGTGGCGGCAAAGGCTGCACGTGCTAAGGCGAAGGCTGCGAAGCAGAAGAAGCAGGAGGAGGAAAAGCTCCGCAAACAGCATGACGACTCGGTGCGCATAGCCTCTTTCACAGCCTATCAGCTCGACTCGCTCTCTGCCGACTCAGCCCGACGCGACTCCATAGCCAAGGCAAAGCCGAAGCCGGTACGTCGCCGCAAGAACGGCAAACCCATCAGCAACGGCGAGTTCCTCAGCTGGACAGACGTCACTACGTCGCGTACAGAATCGGTGGTGGAGAACCTTTTCGGCGAGGGAATACAGCTGCACGAAGACCATCTGCTTGGCGACGTACTCAAGTCGCGACCGATGATAGTGAACTATCGCCACGCCTTCAACTACATCATCGAGGCAGTAATCGTCCTTCTCTTCATCGCAGGCATCTGGTGCGGACGCCGGTCAAGGTTTATGTGGCTGACAATGTCTTACTTCGCTCTCGACATGGCGCTGCACGTAGGACTCGGTTTCGGCATCAACGAGGTGTATATAATGTCCGCACACTGGATATACGTAATGCCGATAACCATGGCTTTCCTTATGAAGGCAATGGCAGGACACCGCCGTCAGGCACTCGCGCTGAAGACCCTCGTGGCTCTGCTTGCGGCATATCTGTGGATATGGAACGTCAGTCTCATCGTCCGCTATCTCTATTTCACCTGATAAATCCATCTATACATTATGTTAGGACTACGTAAAGAGGAGCGGCCACTCGCCATAACAGCCGCCGTCGTCTTCACCATACTGAACGGTCTGCTCATCTATTGTCATTACGACTCGTTCACACGCGGCGCACGTGTAGGGTTCTGGTCAGTCTTTTACAACCATCTCTGCATGTCGGGCTATGACGTCTTCTCGCTGATATTCATATCGTGCATGAGGCTTCATTGGAACGCCCTGCGCCATCCGCTCTTCGTGGCTGTGCTCCTGCCGCTGTACTGGATAAACCATTGGCTGATGCCGCAGACGGAGTTCAACTTCGCCGTCTTCCTCATGGCGGCGCTTCTCATAGCCGCAGACGTTTGGGGAGCCGTACTGCTACATCGCATTCTGCGCGACATCGTAGGGGTGAAGCTCAGCGATGCCACTCTGCTCACAGCCATCTTCTACGGCTTCGCCCATGTGATGACGGCAGCCATCGTGCCCGACCATTTCGCACTTTCGCTGCCCCTGCTGCTCCTCGCCCTCCTCATGACGGGCCGACACCTGCAGCGCGGCACCCGCTTCACATGGCTGCAGCAGGCTCTGCTGTTCTTCCTTACAGCCGGCGTGACGCTCACCAACGGAGTGAAGATAGCTCTGGCGGCATGGATGGTGAACGGCAAGAAGGTCTTTTCGTGGAAGAGCATCCTTTCTTTCGTTGTGCCCACGCTGATGCTCGGTGCCGTCTTCGTATGGCAGCAGGAGGCAATCATCAAGCCGCAGGAGCAGCGCATCAAGCACATTGAGGCTGCCGTGGCAAAGAAAGACCCTGCCCGCATAGAACGACTGAAGACGCATGACGCCTTCGTCAAGAAGCAGAACGGCGAGGCGCTTACCAAGGACGTACCGCTCCTGGAGTGGAGCGACATGACCACATCGCGCATACGATCCGTCGTGGACAACCTTTTCGGCGAGTCGCTACAGTTCCATAAGGACCATCTCATGGAGGACGTACAGCAGACGCGCCCCGTATTCGTCAGCTACGGGTCGACGATAAGCTACGTAGTGGAGGCATTGCTCGTGCTGCTCCTCGTCGCAGGAGCATGGGTGGCACGCCGCCAACGCTTCTTCCTCATCGTAGCCACGTGGTTCGGCTTTGACATGCTTATGCACCTCGGCTTCGGCTTCGGCATCAACGAGGTATACATAATGACAGCCCATTGGGCATTCATCATCCCCATCGCCGCAGCTTATCTGCTCCGCCAACGTCAGGACGCATGGCTCCGCTTTGCCGTCGCCGCCCTCACAATATGGCTGTGGGCATACAACGGCACGGTGCTGGTGGAATATCTTCTGACCATGTAGCCAACTTTCCTATAACCATATAAAAACTATTCAGACCTATGAGAATTTTCCATCTTATCACCCATTTCGATCTTGGTGGCGCCGAGCGTGTGGCTGCCAACATCGCCGTGTCGGAAACTCCCGGCATGGAATATCATGTCGTAGAGATAATGCGTGGCAAATCTCTCTACACCGATAAGTTCATCAGCGAGATGAAGCAAGCCGGCGTAGTGTGTCATCGATCCCTAATGCCCGACGTCAATTTCCACTTCATCTTCCAGCGCATAGCCGCCATACTCTTCCCCCTGCGCATGCTCTACATCATGCTGCGCTGGCATCCCGACGTCATCCACGTCCACACGGAGACGCCCGACATGTGTATATACGCCTTCTCGCGTATCTTCCCCTGCCTCCTTAGCCACACCCGCATCGTGCGCACCATCCACAACACCCGCCTCTGGAGCGGCCTGCCGTCCATCGCCTCGCTTATCGAGCCCTACTATATTCGCCATAACGCCAACATCGGCATATCCGATTCGGTCTGCCAGTCGTATAAGCAACGCTTCGGAGCCGACGCGCCAATCATCCACAACGGCGTGCGCGTTGTGGAGCAGCAGACCTATCCGCGCCTTGTCCGCGGCAAGCTGAACATCCTCTTCGCCGGACGCTTCGAGCCGCAGAAGGGCATCCCCGTGCTCTGCGACGTAATCAGCGCCCTTGCCAACGACCAGCGCTATCATTTCCATATAGCCGGCGACGGTTCGATGATGCCGATGGTGGAGGAACGGTTGGGTGGACTTGCCACCACTTCCATCCTCAAGCCCATCTTCGGTCTCTCCTCCTACATGTCGTCGTTCGACTATCTCTTCATGCCGTCCGAGTTTGAGGGTCTGAGCATGCTGTCGATGGAAGCCAGCATCAATCGTCTTCCCGTAGTGGCTAACCGCTGTCCCGGCTTGAGTGACACGCTCCCCGAGGACTGGCCCCTGCTGGTGGACAACAACAGCGTCAGCGCCTATCTCCACCTCTTCCGCGACGTCCTCCCCACAGCCGACCGCACCGCCTTGGCCGACAAAGCCGCCGCCTTCGCCGAGCAGAATTTCTCAATTAGGAAAATGCAGGAGGAGTATGAGAAGGTTTATAAGGGGATGCAAATATCGTACTTAGAGTAAAAAACTGTTACAAAATAAAAATTGATTATAGAGAATTCAAGAGCTGTTTTTATCGTATTTTGAAGCATCTGACAAGCCTATACAATCCGATAGAGCCTCTTTACCACCCTGACTGCGGCTGTTTTAGAGCACAATAGTGGCTGTATTGTATGACAATAGTGGCTACATTGGAGTGTAAAAGTGGCTCTATAGCATCATAAAGTGGCCTTTTAAGTCCTCTGATTTCGTCAGTTTTTTCTTGTTAGCGACATAATCCATTGTGTATTAACAAGATATCCGTTATTGCTCAAAACTCAAGAATTTTGCACCAAAGATTTTGTTGTGCGCTGAACGAGGAGTATTGAGCGTTAGAAATGCAAATATCGTATCGGACGGCACCCACCGTCTGAATTAGGAATTAGGAATTTTGAGTTTTGAATTGTGCGCCAAGGCGCATTGTGAATTGTTCAGTTTTGAATTGATAGAATAAACATGTCTTCATGTTTTCCTGTCTAAAGAACATGTATTCCTGTCTTCCTGTCTTCCTGTCTAAAGAACATGTATTCATGTCTTCATGTCTAAACAACCTGTCTTCCTGTCAAAACCCCTCCGTCTACCCGTCAAAACTTTGAGATTGTAACCTTTCTTCCTCTTTTTGCTTTGATACAGGTCAAGAAACAGGGGTTTTGGTTTCATTTTCGTTAAAATTATGGTTCAAAAGCTTTGCCGTTTCATCAAATACCTATATCTTTGCAATGTTTTTCATGGTATTAGATTTAAGGTTAACAAAGGTTGGGACTCGGCGGAGCCCCTTTTTTTGTATATATACCTACCGTCAAGCCGTCGGATCCTATCGTTCCGCCGTCATTCTTTTCTACAGTTTCGCTATTTTTCCGAAGCATAATCCGAATATTTTCTTGTTATAACAAAAATTATATTGTATACTTCTTCTCATTGCTAACTTTTTCTTAATTTTGTATCACGCCTAATAAACCATACATTATATATAAGAACTTACAATACTTAAAAACCATAAAATCATAAAAACCTAAAGATTATGAGTAAATTTCCTAAGATTGGCATACGCCCCACTATTGACGGACGTCAGGGCGGCGTACGCGAAAGCCTCGAAGAGAAGACCATGAACCTTGCCCGCTCAGTGGCAAAACTCATCACAGACAATCTCCGCAATATCGACGGTTCGCCAGTGGAGTGTGTAATCGCCGACACTACTATAGGACGCGTGGGAGAGAGTGCCGCTTGCGCCGAGAAGTTCGAGCGTGAGGGCGTCGGCTCCACCATCACCGTGACATCATGCTGGTGCTACGGCGCAGAGACTATGGACATGAACCCGCACTGGCCGAAGGCTGTATGGGGATTCAACGGTACGGAGCGTCCGGGTGCTGTATATCTGGCTGCCGTCCTCGCTGCACACGCACAGAAGGGACTCCCCGCATTCGGCATCTACGGACACGACGTTCAGGACCTCGGCGACGACTCGATACCTGAGGACGTGGCAGAGAAAATTCTGCGCTTCGCACGCGCTGCACAGGCTGTTGCCACGATGCGCGGCAAGTCGTACCTCTCAATGGGTAGCGCTTGTATGGGTATCGCCGGATCAATCGTCAATCCCGACTTCTTCCAGGAGTATCTCGGCATGCGCAACGAGAGCGTTGACCTCACCGAAATTATCCGCCGCATGACAGAGGGCGTTTATGACCCCGTGGAATATGAGAAGGCTATGGCTTGGACACGTGAGCACTGTATGACCAACGAGGGCGAGGACATCGCCAACCGTCCAGAGAAGGCAAAGACACGCGAGCAGAAAGACCAGGACTGGGAGTTCATCGTGAAGATGATGATTATCATGAAGGACCTCATGCACGGCAATCCGCGCCTTGAGGAGCTCGGATTCAAGGAGGAAGCCATCGGACATAACGCCATCGCAGGTGGATTCCAGGGACAGCGCCAGTGGACCGACTTCTATCCTAACGGCGACTATCCCGAGGCTCTTATGAACACCTCATTCGACTGGAACGGCACTCGTGAGCCGATCATTCTCGCTACTGAGAACGATGCTGGCAACGGTGTGGCTATGCTCTTCAACCACCTCCTCACGGGTCGCGCTCAGATTTTCTCTGACGTGCGCACATACTGGAGTCCCGAGGCTGTGAAGCGTGTTACCGGCAAGGAACTCACCGGACGCGCTGCCGGCGGCATCATCCACCTTATCAACTCGGGCGCTACCACACTGGACGGATCGGGCGCCGCTTCTGACGCTGAGGGCAACCCCATCATGAAGCACTTCTGGGAGATGACAGACGAGGACGTGGACGCTTGCCTCAAGGCCACAACATGGTATCCTGCCAACCGCGACTACTTCCGTGGCGGCGGCTTCTCATCCAACTTCCTCACATGCGGCGGCATGCCCGTGACAATGGTCCGCCTCAACCACGTGAAGGGACTCGGCCCGGTTCTGCAGCTCGCAGAGGGATGGACAGTTGACGTCGATCCCGAAATCCACAAGATTCTGGACAAGCGCACCGACCCGACATGGCCTACCACATGGTTCGCTCCGCGTCTTACGGGCAAGGCTCCGTTTAACGATGTCTATTCAGTGATGAACAACTGGGGAGCCAACCACGGTGCCATCACATACGGCCACGTAGGTGCCGACCTCATCACTCTCTGCTCAATGCTCCGCATCCCGGTTTGCATGCACAACGTGGAGGAAGACCAGATCTTCCGTCCCGCTTCATGGAACGCATTCGGTATGGACAAGGAGGGAGCTGACTTCCGCGCTTGCAAGAACTACGGACCTATCTATAAGTAATTTATAATTGAAAGTTGAGAGTAACAATGATACAGGACTATCAGATACAGGAATTTCTGCGTCAGGCCCATCGTGTGGGCGACGCTGGCTTGACCCTTTGCTCAAGCGGTAACATTTCATGGCGCATCGGCGACGAAGCGCTCGTTTCGGGCACAGGCTCTTGGGTGCCTACACTCCCCAAGGAGAAGGTGGCAGTCTGCCGTGTGGCAGACGGCGAGGTGCTTAACGGCGTGAAGCCATCGATGGAGAGCGGTTTCCATCTCGGCGTACTCCGTGAGCGTCCCGACTGCGACGTAGTGCTCCACTTCCAGTCGAAGTATGCCACGGTGGTTTCGTGCATGCAGGAGACACCGAAGGACTTCAACGTAACAGCGGAGGTGCCGTGCCACGTGGGAAGAGAAATCCCCGTAATACCTTACTTCCGTCCCGGTTCGCCAGAGTTGGCAGAGGCTGTGAAGGCAGCACTCAAGGACCACAATTCCGCCCTTATGCTCAAGCATGGTCAGGTGGTTTGCGGAAAGACATTCGACGAGGTGTTCGAGCGTGCTATGTTCTTCGAGATGGCTTGCCGCATCATCGTCCTCAGCCAGGGCCACTACAAGACTCTGACTCCTGAGGAAATAGACGACCTCGAGGCTTATGTACTCGGAAAGGTGACGAAGTAAAAACATATAAAGTTGAAGAATTGAGAGTTGAAAGTTGAGAATTGAGAGCGATGATTAGTTGATATTTAAAGCTGATAATTAGCAATCAAAGTAATCATAACTTTCAACTCTCAACCTTCAACTCTCAATTTAATTTTAAACGACTCTTCAAATGACATATTTGGCAATCGACTTTGGTGGTGGCTCAGGACGCGTCATCGCCGGAACACTCACCGCTGGAGAGGACGGGAAGAAGCGCCTTGACATGCAGGTGATACACCGTTTCACAAACCGGCAGGTGCGTCTCGGAGAACGACTCTACTGGGACTTCCCCGCACTCTTTGCCGACATGAAGGAAGGACTACGCAAGGCGGCTGCCCTGAAACTGGACGTGAAGGGAATAGCCGTGGACACGTGGGGTGTGGACTTCGGACTCGTCGACCGCAACGGATGCCTCGTCAGCAATCCCGTCTGCTATCGCGACGAACGCACGAAAGGAATGGCTGCTGAGTTCTTCAAGGAGGTGGACGCCACCGCACATTATGCCGTCAACGGCACGCAGGTGATGGACATCAACACTCTCTTCCAGCTTCTTAGCATGAAGAAGGCTGGCAGCCCGCTGCTCGACATCGCCGACCGACTGCTTTTCACACCAGACCTCTTCTCCTTCTTCCTTACCGGAGAAGCCAACACCGAATACACAATTGCCTCAACGTCGGAAATGCTCGACGCTGAAAAGCGCGATTGGGACTGGGCGCTCATTGACAGTATCGGGCTGGACCGCCGCCTTTTCTGCCCGATAGTAATGCCCGGCACAGTCCGCGGACAACTTCGCGAGGACATAGCCGAAGAGACAGGACTGGGACGTGTGGACGTCATCGCTGTCGGTTCGCACGACACGGCAAGCGCCGTGGCTGCTGTGCCAGCCGCCAACGACGAGTGTCCCGTGGCATTCCTCAGCTCAGGCACGTGGTCGTTGCTCGGCGTGGAGACGGACAAGCCCATCCTTACCGAGCAGGCACGTGTGGCAGGATTCACAAATGAAGGTGGAGTGGGAGGTAAGATTACCTTCCTGCAGAACATCACCGGCATGTGGATACTGCAGCGTCTGATGTCAGAATGGAGCGAAGAGGGCGCCCCGCAGGAATACGGACCGCTACTCGCAGCTGCTGCAGAGGTGAAGACCGACGCCCTTATTCCCGTGGACGACGAGGCTTTCCAGAACCCGCAGTCCATGCAACGTGCCATCAACGCTTACTGCCACAGCCACGGCATGACCGTGCCGCAGACCAAGGCAGAGACAGCCCGCGTAGTGTTGCAGTCGCTTGCTGCACGTTATGCCCAGGCTGTAAGCCACCTTAACGATATGCTGCCTCAACCCATACGCTGCCTCCACATCATCGGTGGCGGATCGCAGAACCAGCTCCTCAACACCCTTACCCAGCAGGCACTCGGCATCCCCGTCATGGCAGGACCCGTGGAAGCCACCGGAATGGGCAACATCCTTACCCAGGCACTTGCCAAGGGCGAAGTAAGTGGAGTGGGAGAGATGAGGCAGATAGTAAGAGACAGCATGTAAATACTAACCTAAAAGAATGAAACAGTCAATACTTTCAAAGGACGGCGTAAGCTACGTCGTACCCTTTATCCTCATCACGTCTTGCTTCGCGCTGTGGGGATTCGCTAACGATATCACCAATCCGATGGTGAAAGCATTCTCAAAGATATTCCGTATGTCAGCCACTGACGGCGCTCTTGTGCAGGTGGCGTTCTACGGAGGCTACTTTGCGATGGCGTTCCCCGCCGCCATCTTCATCCGCCGCTTCAGCTATAAGGCTGGCGTCCTCGTCGGTCTCGGTCTGTACGCACTCGGCGCTTTCCTCTTCTATCCCGCCAAGATGACGGGCGACTATTATCCTTTCCTGCTCGCCTACTTCATCCTTACCTGCGGTCTTTCGTTCCTTGAGACGTCCAGCAATCCCTATGTTCTCTCTATGGGAACGGAGGAAACAGCCACACGCCGACTGAATCTGGCGCAGTCGTTCAATCCTATGGGATCGCTGCTCGGCATGTTCGTGGCAATGAACTTCATCCAGGCAAGGCTCAATCCGCTCGATACGGCATCACGTACGCAGCTCAGCGAAAGTGAGTTTGAGGCTGTAAAGGAATACGACCTTTCCGTGCTTATCGGACCTTACCTGATCATCGGACTCGTAATCCTCGTCATGTTCCTCGTCATCCTCTTCTGGCGAATGCCGAAGAACGGCGACAAGAACCACGCCATCAACTTCATTCCCACCCTGCGCCGCATCTTCTCATTGCCACATTACCGTGAGGGAGTCATAGCGCAGTTCTTCTATGTGGGCGTCCAGATTATGTGTTGGACCTTCATCATCCAGTACGGCACACGCGTGTTTATGGCTGAAGGCATGGCAGAACAGCAGGCAGAGGTGCTGTCGCAGCAATATAATATTGTGGCAATGGTGATATTCTGCTGCTCACGATTCATCTGCACCTTCCTCCTCCGCTACATCAATACGGGACGACTGCTGATGCTTCTCGCCATCGCTGGCGGTGTGCTAACAGTCGGCGTGATATTCCTGCAGGACCGTATGGGCCTCTATTGCCTCGTTGGAGTAAGCGCCTGCATGTCGCTGATGTTCCCCACGATTTACGGCATAGCATTGTCAGGGCTCGGCGATGACGCCAAGTTTGGTGCAGCCGGACTCATCATGTCCATCCTTGGCGGTAGCGTTCTGCCCCCGCTTCAGGCTTCCATCATCGACCGCGGCACCCTTATCGGCATGCCAGCCGTAAACGTATCCTTCGTCCTTCCCTTTATCTGCTTCGTGGTTATCGCCATCTACGGCTTGAGAACATGGCGACGCAGCATGAGTGGAACGGAATAGAATAGAAAGATACATATTAGTATATTGAACTTGCTAAAGTTCGGTTATTATATAAACAAATAAAGACAGCAAAGCCAACGAATTGATATGGTATGCCATATACAAATCGTTGGCTTTGCTGTCTTTTATGTTTGTCTGAAGTTACTTCAGCCTTACAGCCTTCAGTATGGCTTCTGTTGCTCCCGTATGCTTGTCCACAACCTCTGCAGCAGCCTTGCCACGCTCCTCTATGAGCTTCGGGTCGGCGATGAATCGGTTCATCATGGCGGCAAATTCGTCGTACGACGATATCTCGATGCCACCCTGCGATGCCTTCAGCCATTGCGCTTCCTGGAAGTGTGCGTTGTTTGGACCGAAGAACACAGGCATGCTCCATACTGCCGCTTCCAGCACGTTGTGGATGCCTACACCGAATCCGCCTCCCACGTATGCCACGTCGCCATAGTTGTATACCGATGAGAGAAGGCCGAAACAGTCTATGATCAGACATTCCGCCTGTGCTGCCTCCTCGGGCGTGGTCTGCGTGTAGCGCACGGTCTTGCGGTTGAGCTTTGAGAGAATCTGCTTCAGATGGTCCTCGCTGATGACGTGCGGAGCTATTATCAGACGCCATTCGGGATGCTCATTGAAGTAGCGGATGAAGATATCCTCATCCGGTCCCCATGACGATCCTGCCACGAACACCTTATGTTCCGGTCCGTCTCCGCCGTCCGTCCTGCCCTTGCGGAACGCATCCACGATGGGCAATGGCTTGGCAGCGTCGCGAATCTGGAGTACACGGTCGAAGCGGGTGTCGCCCACCACCTCCGATGCATCTATGCCAATGGTGCGCAGCAGACGGCTGCTCTCCTCGTTCTGCACGAAGAAGCGCGTCACGCAACTCAGCACCTTGCCGTACTGCCTGCCATACCAACGGAAGAACACCTGGTCCTTTCGGAATATGCTCGACACGCTGTAGATGGGCACGCCACGATGCTGAAGGATGTGGAAGTAATTGTACCAGAACTCGTACTTGATAAAGAACGCCATGACTGGACGCACAGCCCTCAGGAACCGACGCGAATTGCGGATGGTGTCGAGGGGCAGATAGCAGACGATGTCGGCTCCCTTATAGTCCTTGCGCACCTCGTAACCCGAAGGCGAGAAGAAGGTGAGCAGAATCTTGTATTCGGGATGGGTCTGGCGCAGACGCTCCATAAGCGGGCGGCCCTGCTCGAACTCGCCGAGCGAAGCCGCATGAAACCATACATACTTAGCGTCGGGGTCGACCTTTTCGTGGAGCAGCTTTATGGTCTGACGTTCCCCTCGCCACATCTTCTTCACCTTCTCGCTGAAGAGGCTGGCTATGGCGACGCCGGTCAGGTACAAGTAGATGACTATGTTATACATTTCTTTGTTTGGTTGTGGATGGATGTGTGCTTATTCTTACTTAAGCACCTCTACGGCTTTGCGGAGACGAGCGAGCGTCTCTTCCTTGCCGAGGAAGGCTGAGATATCGAACATTCCGGGACCCTTGCCGATTCCGACGAGGGCAAGACGGAAGGCGTTCATAACGTCGCCGAGCTTATATCCCTTCTCTTCCACCCACTTCATCACGATGGGCTCCTGACCTTCTACGGAGAAGTCGTCGATGCCCTCGAGTACTTCAGCCAGTTCGGTCATCACCTTAGCCGAGTCTGCCTTCCAGCGCTTCTTGACTGTCTTCTCGTCATACTCCAGCGGAGCGATGAAGAAGAATGAGCAGAGAGGCCAGAGTTCCTTTACGAAGCTTACGCGGTCCTTCATCATTGACACCACCTTGGTGATGCGCTCCATGCTCTCGTCCACGCCGTTGTTGGCAACGATGGGAGCGAAGAGACGTGCAATCTCCTCGTTAGACTTGCGGAGGATATACTCATGATTGAACCAAATGCCCTTCTGATAGTCAAACTTGGCGCCTGACTTCGAGCACTTGTGTATGTCGAACTGCTCCACAAGCTCGTCCAGCGAGAAGAGCTCCTGCTCCGTACCGGGGTTCCATCCGAGCAGAGCCAGGAAGTTTACGACTGCTTCGGGGAAGTAGCCGCTCTCGCGATAGCCTGAAGAGATGTCGCCGGTCTTCGGGTCATGCCACTCCAGCGGGAACACGGGGAATCCGAGACGGTCACCGTCACGCTTCGAGAGCTTGCCCTTGCCCTCTGGCTTGAGGAGCAACGGCAGGTGAGCGAATGTAGGCATGGTGTCTTCCCATCCGAAAGCACGATAGAGAAGCACGTGCAGCGGGGCTGACGGAAGCCACTCCTCGCCGCGGATAACGTGTGTTATCTCCATAAGATGGTCGTCCACGATGTTGGCAAGGTGGTATGTGGGCAGCTCGTCAGCGCTCTTATAGAGCACCTTGTCGTCCAGAATGTCGCTCTTTATCTTGACGTCGCCACGGATCATATCGTTCACGTGCACCTCTATTCCGGGCTCCACCTTGAAGCGTACCACATACTGTTCGCCGTCGGCGATGCGGCGCTCCACCTCCTCTTTCGGAAGAGTGAGCGAGTTGGTCATCTCCTGACGTGTACGTGCGTCGTACTGGAAGTTCTGCACAGCGGCACGCTTGGCCTCGAGCTGTTCGGGAGTGTCGAAGGCGATGTAAGCCTTGCCGTCAGCAAGGAGCTGGTCAACGTACTTCTTGTATATTGCGCGACGCTCGCTCTGACGGTAAGGTCCGTGGTTGCCGCCGAAGCTCACACCCTCGTCAAACTTGATGCCGAGCCAGCGGAACGATTCGATGATATATTCCTCTGCTCCGGGAACGAAGCGGTGAGAGTCGGTGTCCTCAATGCGGAACACCAGGTCTCCGCCGTGCTGGCGGGCGAAAAGATAGTTATACAATGCTGTACGCACACCACCGATGTGCAAAGGTCCGGTAGGACTCGGTGCGAAGCGCACCCTTACTTTTCTCTCTGACATAAATGAATATATATATGTTTATGTATCTGTATATCTTTGTTTATTTTTACAAAGGTAGTACAATTTTTCCGATTCTGACATTTTTTTCGTAATATTGCAGTCTAAACATAAGAATATAAGCACAAACGTCCACAGGCAAAGCCCGCAGGACACCTAAACGACATCCCAAAGACAACACCATTATGGAAAAATTCTATTCAAGCAGAAAGCTTAAGTGGCGCAACTTCCTCAGCCGCACGCTCCTCGTGCTAATCACCGTTCTCCTCATCGTATGGGCGCTGCCGCGAAACGAAAGCAAGCAGTTCCGCTACGACATCGGAAAGCCGTGGATGTACGGATCGTTCATCGCCAAGTTCGACTTCCCCATCTACAAGACCGACGAGACCATCAAGGAGCAGGAAGACTCGCTGCTGGAGACCTATCAGCCTTACTACAACTACGACCCGGCGGTGGAGAAAAAGCAGGTCAGCAAGTTCCTGGCGGACTATCAGAACGGCATTCCCGGACTGCCCCACAATTACGTGCGCCTCATAGCCGACCGCCTGCACCGACTATATCAGGCGGGCATCATGGATACGCCCGAATATAACGAGGCTTACCGCGACTCCACTTCGCAGGTGAGGCTGGTGAGCGGCAACAGCGCACAGAGCATTTCCTTAGCGTGCGTCTATTCCACCCTCTCCGCCTACGAGCAGCTCTTCATCGACGAGCAGATAGCCATGCAGAGGCCCATCCTACAGCGATGCAACCTCAACAACTACATCGAACCTAACCTTATCTATGACAAGGGCAAGTCAGAGACCGAGCGCAACGACCTCCTCTCCTCCATACCGCCCGCCAGCGGCATGGTGATGAGCGGACAGAAGGTCATCGACCGTGGCGACATCGTGGACGAATACACGTACCGCGTGCTCAGCTCGTTCGAGCGAGAGATAAAGAGAAGGTCGGCAACACAGACGCAGATAACCAACACCATCATCGGTCAGGTGATATTCGTGACGCTCATGGTGTTCCTCTTCACGATGTATTTGGGACTCTTCCGCCGCGACTACTTCAACAAGCCGCGCTCCATAGCCATGCTCTATACGCTCATAACGCTGTTCCCGGTGGTGGTTTCGCTCATGATGCGCCATAACTTCCTCAGCGTCTACATGCTGCCGTTCGCCATGGTGCCCATCTTCGTGCGTGTGTTTATGGACTCCCGAACGGCGTTTGTATGTCACGTTACGATGATATTGATATGCACCACCGCCGTGCGCTATCAGTACGAATTCATAATCATACAGCTTGTGGCAGGACTCATCGCCATCTATTCGCTGCGTGAGCTGACAAGGCGTGCGCAGGTGTTCAAGACCGCCATCCTCGTGGGAATAGGCAGCACATTTGTTTATTTGGCGCTGCAGCTGATGCAGGACAACGACTTCTCAAGCATGGACCACGACATGTATTACCACTTCGTTGTTAACGCCGTGCTGCTGCTCATCGCTTATCCGATGATGTACATCATAGAGAAGATGTTCGGATTCGTGTCGAGCGTGACGCTTTTCGAACTTTCCAACACCAACCGCGGTCTGCTGCGCGACCTCTCGGAGATTGCCCCCGGCACCTTCCAGCACTCCATCACCGTGGGTAACCTCGCCGCCGAGATTGCCAACAAGATCGGAGCCAATGCCCTGCTCGTACGTACGGGTGCCCTCTATCACGACATTGGCAAGATGAAAAATCCCGTGTTCTTCACCGAGAATCAGGCTGGAGTCAATCCGCACGACACGCTCACCTATCAGGAGAGCGCCCGCATCATCATCTCTCACGTCACGGAGGGCGTGAAACTGGCTGAGCGCGAGAACCTGCCGACCATCATACGCGACTTCATCGTGACGCACCACGGCACGGGCATCACCAAGTTCTTCTATATAAAGTATAAGAACGAGCATCCCGAAGAGGAGGTCGATCCGGCTCCATTCACCTATCCCGGTCCCAACCCGTTCACCCGCGAGCAAGCCATCCTTATGATTGCCGACGGCGTGGAGGCTGCTTCGCGCTCCCTCCCAGAATACACGGAAGAGAGCATCTCCACTCTCGTCAACCGAATGATTGACCAGGACGTGACGGACGGCTACTTCAAGGAATGCCCCATCACCTTCCGCGACCTCGCCATTGCCAAGCTGGTTCTCATAGAACGCCTGAAAGCCATCTACCACACCAGAATATCATACCCGGAGATGAAGAAGGCAAGTGAGGAGGAGAAGAACTGAGAGGATGTGTATTCTCAACTCTCAACTTAAAAAAACTGCTATTTATTCCTCCACTGCATTCCCAATCGTCGCCCTCACGCGTTCTGCCGACGTATACATCAATGTGGACTCGTCGGCGTCCTTGGCTCCCATGAAGACGTCGGGATTGGCAAACTGCATGCGACTGCGGACGGGGGTGCGGGCTGAGAAATGGAATTCGTGCACGCCGGTCTCTTCACGTATCTGACGGATGTTGTTCTCGTTGACGCCACAACCGGCGAGGATTATGATGCGTCCTGCGGCGAGTGCGTTGAGGGTGCGCAGCAAACCGATGCCTTCAAGGGCGGTTGGCTGCTGACCGGAAGTCAGGACACGGTCAACGCCGAGTTGGATGAGCTGTTCGAGGGCGAGGTGCGGGTCGCGGCAGCGGTCGAAAGCACGATGGAACGTCACGGACATTCCTTCTGCAGCCTCAACGAGGCGACGGTTGGCGTCCATATCCAGCGTTCCGTCCGCATTCAGACAGCCTATCACCACGCCGTCAACGCCAAGCTCACGGCATACGCGGATGTCCTCCAGCATACGCTCCACCTCAAGCGGCGAATAGAGAAAGTCGCCGCCGCGCGGACGGATGATGACGTGCAGACGGGTGGTGGTAAGCAGACGGCGTGCCACCTTTATCTCTCCGTACGACGGCGTCGTGCCGCCCTCAGGAATGCCCGCACAAAGTTCCACACGGTCAGCGCCTCCTTCCTGCGCTGCCAGACAACTCTCCACGCCATTGGCGCATATCTCAAACTTAAAGTCTTCTCTCATTATTATATAATATAAGGTTGATTGATTTGTTTATCTGATTGGGTCAGCAAATTTACATCAATTTATGTAATATGCCAAGAAGAACCTATGGATTTATAGGTTATGAAAGAGCTAAGAAACAGCGGCTTTTATTGCACAAACCTAATTCTTTGTGCAATAGAAGCCGTTTGTTTTGTTAATAGACCTTAAATTGAAAGTCGCAAACACGGAAAAAGAGAACAATTTGCTTACCTTTGTAACCAATTTAATAAAGGTTATTTAAGATGAACAAATTAAAAGCAGCTTGTTTGACAGCAGCGATTGCGTCAAGCAGTGTCTCGTTTGCAGGAGGATTCCTCACAAACACCAATCAGAATGTAGCGTTCAACCGAATGATGAGCCGTGAGGCTTCTATAGGAATAGACGGCGTTTACTATAACCCCGCCGGCGTAGTGTTCCTCGGTGACGGCCACCACCTCTCCATCAACTGGCAGCTCGCCTATCAGGACCGTACGATAAAGAACGACTACAGTCTGTTCACCAATAACGTCAACAACCCCATCACACCACGCGAATTCAAGGGTGAGGCGTTCGCGCCCGTCATTCCCTCATTCCAATACGCCTACAACAAGGGCCGCTGGTCGTTCCAGGGCAACTTCGCCTTGACCGGTGGCGGCGGCAAGTGTACGTTCGACAACGGTCTGGGATCGTTTGAGCGCATTGTGGCAGAGACAGCCATGGCAGCTTGCGGTCTTGCACGCACCGTTGACGGCGCCCTCGGAAGCGTTCTCGGCAGAGAGGTGAGCATGTTCGGCTCTGACCAGGCTTTCGGAGCTGGCGGCAAGTACAGCTATAACAGCTATATGCACGGCCGTCAGTACTACTTCGGTCTTTCGCTCGGCGCCGCTTACAAGGTGTCTGACAACTTCAGCGTCTTCGGAGGCGTTCGCGGCATTTACGCCACAACCAACTATTACGGATACGTGGAGGACATCAAGGTGGGCAACATGCCTCTCTATATGGTGCTCGACCCCACTAAGAAGGACGCTGCCAACATTGAGCTTAGCTGCGACCAGAACGGCATCGGCTTCACTCCGATTATCGGCGTTGACTTCAAGACCGGCAAGTGGAACTTCTCAGCCAAGTACGAATTCAAGACCCGTATGCGTCTGAAGAACAAGTCGGTGAACCTCGTGCCGAGTATCGGTAACCTTCCCGCCAACCTCTCTTCTCAGATGACTCAGATTCTGACCGCTCAGTTTACTCAGGCTGGTCTGCCTGCTGAGCAGGCTGCTGCAAAAGCAGAGGCTGCAGCGACTGCAGTACTTGCCAACCAGACTGTGCAGAAGACTATGCTGGGTCTGAAGAATCAGTTCGACACCGAGCTGGACGAGGCTATCGGCGAATATGCTGACGGCAAGAAGATTGCCGCTGACATCCCCGCATACCTCAGCGTAGGCGTAGGCTACAGCCCCATCGATCCGCTCCGCATCAACGTGGGCTTCCACTTCTTCGACGACAAGAACGCCAAGGCTTACAACAACCGTCAGGAGAAGCTCGACCACGGCACACTGGAGTATAACGCCGGCGTGGAGTATGACATCAACAAGAAGTTCACGGTCAGCGCCGGATGGCAGAGCACCAACTACGGTCTGCCTGAAGAGGAGGCCACAACATCGAAGGACAAGCGCTTCATGGACGACAAGTCGTTCGTGACCAGTTCTAACTCAGTGGGCTTGGGTGGCGTATGGCACTTCAACAAGAAGATGAGCCTCACCGTGGCTTACTTCCACACTTTCTATCAGCACAAGAAGACAACGGAGTCAGTGGAGCTCATGCCGGGCAACGCCATCAACTACTCCGCCGACTACTCGCGTAACAACAACGTCTTCGCAGCTGGTATTGACATCAACTTCTAAAAGAAAATGTCATAAATATAAAAACTCAGTTCACTCAAAGAAATATGGACAGCCCCAATGGCTGCCCATATTTTTTTTGCTTGTCGTCCCCCATGCAAATATCGTACAAAGAGTAAAAAGATGTTACAAAATAAAAATCGGTTTTAGAGTTCTGATTTGCTGTTTTGGGCGTGTCAAGCTACGCAAACTGCACCCGTGCTTAACAATAAAGCCTCTTTTACAGTCCAATAGTGCCACTATCAGAGTGTAAAAGAGGCTTTATTGTATGACAACAGTGGCTGTATCAGAGTGTAAAAGAGGCTCTATAGCAGATAAGAACGGCTCGTTTGCGAGTCTGATTTCATATCGCTTCGCTCGGAAAACAGTATAATACACTGTGTATAAGCATATTATCTCAAACCGCTCAAAACTCAAGAATTTCGCACCAAAGATTTTGTTGTGCGCTCAGCTCACAGTATTGAGCATCAGAAATGCAAATATTGTCATACTGATTCTGCGTCAGCGCAGCCCTATTGACCTTCTTTCTTTATGCTTTGACGCTTTCTGAATTCCGTCGGCGAGACGCCGAGGTGTCCCTTCGTGAACTTTCCGAAGAAGGAGAGGTTGGGGAATTCCAGCTTCTCCGATATCTCCTTTATCGACATGTTGGAGTATTTCAGATACCTCACGATGGCCTTCATCGTATAGTCGTGCACCCAATAGAGCGCCGTCTTCTGGCTCACCGACTTGGAGATGAACGAGAGATATTTCGGCGTGATGCAGAGACGCTCGGCGTAATACTTCACGCTGCGCATGCGTCCCTCGTTCTTGCTCAGCTCATCTATGAACTTCTTGAAGATGAGGTTGGCCTGCTTTAGGTTGCCGCCGCCTAACTCATAGTTGACGTGCGGCGAGATGAGGGCGCAAAGCTCGTAGAAGGCACACTCGAAGATGCCGTGCATTATCTCCTTGTGGAAGAGTCCGTGCGGATTGTTAATCTTGTGCGAAATCATCGAGTAATATTTCGACATGAGCACCTGACGCTCGGCGTCGAGATGTACGATGGGGTTCTGTGCTACGTAGCTGAAGATGTCGAGCGCGTCGCTTGTGAGGCTTATCTTTCGCTGCGATGCGCTGTAAGACAAGCCAATGATGTGCGACTCGAAGTCGGGGGATATGAGGTAGTTGCTCAGATACGAGTTGGGAAGGCAGATGATGACATCTCCGGCATTAGCCATATAGGTCTTTTCGTTGATGTCACACTGCATGCGTCCCTTCGTACAGAACACCATGAGGATCATATCCAGCTTTATGTTCTCGTTGATAGGCTTCACTCCCAACTTGTCGATGACGATGATATCGCCGTCAGAATAGTCGGCCACACCGCTGTCCGCGATAAGATTGAAGTCTACCTTTCGTTCTTTATTATCTTTATTCACTGTATCCATATTCTTTTATCCTTCTTATGCGTGTTAATTATCTTTTATGCTTTAGAGTTAGTCTGATGAATTTGTTGTGTTACAAGTATTCTTTTGCAAAGATAGTCATTATTTCCTATATCTATATTATCAGTTCTTCCTTTTTTATAACATATTATTCGTTTTTCATCTCTTTTTAATGACAAAATAGTATAAAAGGCTAATTCTTGGGTTGCAAATATGACAAGCGTAAAAAAGCGCGGTATTTATATTGCTTTTGTCGTCTACTTTACGTATCTTTGCATAACTATGGCAAATGAACAGACTTCCGTTCGCGACCGTGTTCGCTCCGACCTGAAGGAACCGCGTCGCTATAAGGTTATTATTTTCAACGACGACTTCACTACGATGGACTTCGTGGTGAAGGTCTTGACGTCCGTATTCTTCAAGAGCCAGCCCGAGGCTGAGGCTCTTATGCTGGATGTCCACCGCAAGGGCAGCGCCGTAGTGGGCGTATACAGCTACGACGTGGCACGCTCGAAGGTGAGGAAAGCCACGACTATGGCGCGTGACGAGGGATTCCCGCTGCGCCTCGAATGTAAACCACTTTAAGCACACAAAAGACACATGACCAACAGTAACGATACATCAAAAGCTTTTCAGTACGCCATTTCGCTTTGCGACAAGTGGCGACATGAGTTTGTCACGCCTGAGCATGTGCTTTACGCCATCGCCGAGCAAGAACCTTTCGTGGAGGCTGCCTCCACTGCCGAGCTGGACGCACGAGCCATTCAGGAGAAGCTGCGCCCTGAGCTGACGAAGATGGAGCAGGTGCCTGAGGGTGTCTCTTACACCATAGAAGGTTCGGAGCAGTTCAGCGAGATGATGGCGCATGCCGTGAAGCAGGCGCAGTTCGCGGAAAGCGACGAATTGGACATACCGCATATCATCTCCGCCATGATGGAGCTGAAGGAGTCGCTGGCGGCTTACTGCCTGCACCTCGCTGTGGGCGACGACCAGCCGGGATTTATGTCGTTCCTCGTCAGCTGCTACGAGATGTCGCGCATGAGCTTCATGGACATGTCGGAGGATGGCGATGAAGAAGGCGACCACATGCAGCCAAAGCAATGGCGCAGCCTCGTGACCTGCCTTAACGACACGTACGCTTCGCACAATCCGCTCATCGGACGAGAGGACGAGCTGGAGCGCACCATTCGCGTGCTCTGCCGCAAGGACAAGAACAATCCGCTGCACGTCGGCGAACCGGGCGTGGGCAAGACAGCCCTTGTCTACGGACTGACGGCGATGATTGAGCGTGGCGAGGTGCCAGAACGTCTGAAGGGGGCGCGTGTCTATATGATGGACATGGCTACGATGGTGGCTGGCGCACAGTTCCGTGGCGACTTCGAGAAGCGCATGAAGATGGTGATGGAGGGTCTGGCTGCCGAGGGCAACGCCATCCTCTACATCGACGAGATACATAACCTTGTAGGAGCAGGACGTTCGGGTGGCGACTCTTCGCTGGACGGTGCCAACATCCTCAAGCCTTACTTAGAGAACGGCGTGATAAGGTTTATCGGATCGACGACGTACGATGAGTTTAACCGTTACGTAGCCCGACAGAAATCTCTGGTGCGCCGTTTCCAGCAGATTGACATTGCGGAGCCGTCCATTGACGACGCCATACGCATCGTAAGCGGACTGTTGCCGGGATATGAGAAATTCCATGGCGTGAAGTATGCCAAGGGTGCGGCGGAGTATGCCGTGCGCTATACGTCGCGCTATATGAAGGACCGCTTCCTGCCTGACAAGGCGGTGGACCTGCTGGACGAGGCTGGAGCTTACCGCGAGACTCATCCGCTTACCACGCAGAAAAGGCAGAGCGTAGACCGAAAACTGCTGAGCGACGTGCTGGCGAAGCTTTGCAAGATTGACGCAGACGTACTGAAGGAGGGTCGAGACGACCGACTCATGACGCTTGCCGACGACATGAAGCGTCAGATATACGGTCAGGACACCGCTGTGGACAAGGTGGTGGAGGCTGTGCAGATGGCAAAGGCAGGTCTCGCCGAGGATCAGAAGCCCATGGCAAGCCTTCTCTTCGTCGGACCTACGGGTGTGGGAAAGACGGAGGTGGCAAGGGTTCTCGCCAACCAGCTCGGCGTGCGCCTTGTACGCTTCGACATGAGTGAGTACGCGGAGAAGCATGCCGTGGCTAAGCTTATCGGTTCGCCTGCGGGATATGTGGGCTACGAGGACGGAGGTCTGCTGACCGACGCCATCAGGAAGACGCCCAACTGCGTGCTGCTTTTCGACGAGATAGAGAAAGCGCATCCCGACATCTACAATATCTTCCTCCAAGTGATGGACTATGCTTCGCTGACCGACAACCGCGGACAGCGTGCCGACTTTCAGGAGGTTATCATCATCATGACGTCCAACGCCGGAGCGCAATACGCATCAAGGGCTAACATCGGATTCGGCGGAACGGTGTCGAGAGGTGAGGCAATGCTCACGCAGGTGAAGAAGACCTTCAAGCCGGAGTTTCTCAATCGCCTTACGGACACCATCGTCTTCCACGACATGGACCGCCACATGGCAGAGCTGATACTTGACAAGTCGCTGCGTCGTTTGGCTGACAAGCTTGCCGCAAAGAAGGTGGAGCTGACGGTATCGGACGAGGCACGTGAGCTGTTGCTGAAGAAAGGATTCACGGCGGAGTACGGAGCACGAGAGCTGGACCGCGTGGTAAGCAACATGCTGAAGCCCCTCCTGATGCGCGAGATACTCTTCGGATGGCTGCGCGGCGGCGGAAAGGCTGAGGCTGTGGTGACGGAAGGAAAGATTGAGTTGAGGAAGGCTGTGCTCTAACAAAAACCGGAATCCACAAGCCTTTTGTTGGCACACCCTTCGGGTTCATGATATTGTTTGAAGAATGGGCTTTACGAGAGCGTTGCTCTCGACACCCATCCTCCTAACAATATTATGAGTGATGCCACAGCATCACTGTGCCAACAAAAGGAAAAACACACAAAACACAATCTGGCGATTTGTCGCCCAATATCCTTGTGTTTTTATATGTTTTTCCGATTATGGGCGCGTGCTATGCACAAATAAAAGACTTTACGTTAGGGCGTCGAGAACGATGTTCTCGTAAGACCTAATGTAAAGCCTTTTATTTAAACCCGATAGGGTTTGCGCCCATAAGCGGTATGTGGAGAAAGGTTTTTGTTAAAGCACAGCCTATCGTCACATTTGTATTCTTCCAATTATCTAACAAAAAAAGACAAATATGATATACAGAATATATGATATACAGAATAGGTAAGGAACTGGTGTTTCCTATGCCGGTGAATGTTGAGCCGGACGGACTGTTGTGTGTGGGTGGCGACCTGAGTGTCGACCGCCTGCTCCTCGCTTACTCCAACGGCATCTTCCCTTGGTTTTCGTTCCGCGACTGCGACGAGCCGCTGTGGTATTGTCCGCAGCAGCGCTTCGTGATATTCCCGGATGAGATTCACGTGTCGCACTCTATGCGTACGCTGATGAACAAGGGAATGTATGATGTCTCCATCGGTGAGTGTTTCGACGGCGTCATCCAAGGTTGCTCGGAGGCGCAGGGTCGCGACAAGAAAGAGGGAGCATGGCTCGGCACGGAGATGATGGAGGCTTACAAGGAGCTTCACCGTCAGAATCTCGCACAAAGTGTGGAGGTCTGGCAAGGCGACCGCCTCGTCGGAGGGCTCTACGGCGTTACCATCGGACGTTGCTTCATCGGCGAGAGCATGTTCTCGCTGGTGCCCAACGCCAGCAAAATAGCCCTAATCTTCCTCGCCGACTTCATGCGTGAACACGGCGGAAAGATGATAGACTGCCAGTTGGAGACCCCTCATCTGAAGTCGATGGGAGGAAAGTTTATCAGTTACGAAGAGTATATGAAGATATTGCGAAACGCATAAGAGGATAAATGTTTCGCAAATAAAAAAAAGGAGGTACAGCTTCTTGCCGTACCTCCTATATTTTTATGTTTTTATTTATCCCTCGCGCTTATCAGCGATGGCTTGCTTGATAAGAGCTTCGAGTTCTTCCATGAGTTCGGGATTGTCCTTGAGGAGCGACTTTGTTGCGTCGCGACCCTGCGCCAACTTCGAACCGTTGTAAGAATACCATGAGCCTGACTTCTGGATGATGCCATACTCCACGCCGAGGTCTACAATCTCACCAACCTTTGAGATGCCTTCGCCGAAGGTAATCTCAAACTCTGTCTTGCGGAACGGAGGAGCCACCTTGTTCTTGATGACCTTCACGCGAACCTGATTGCCGATAATCTGGTCGCCGTCCTTAATGCCCGTCACCTTGCGGATGTCCAGACGTACTGAAGCATAGAACTTCAGGGCGTTACCACCCGTTGTTGTCTCAGGATTGCCGAACATCACGCCGATTTTCTCACGCAACTGGTTGATGAAGATACATGTGGTGTTGGTCTTCGAGATGGTGCTTGTGAGCTTGCGGAGCGCCTGCGACATCAGACGAGCCTGCAGACCCACCTTGTTGTCACCCATGTCGCCCTCAATCTCCGCCTTCGGAGTAAGAGCCGCAACGGAGTCGATGACGATGATGTCGATGGCTGACGAGCGGATCAGCTGGTCAGCAATCTCGAGCGCCTGCTCGCCGTTGTCGGGCTGTGATATCCAGAGATTGTCAACGTCCACGCCGAGCTTGGCGGCATAGAAGCGGTCGAAAGCGTGCTCAGCGTCGATGAAGGCAGCGATGCCGCCGTTCTTCTGCGCCTCTGCGATGGCGTGGATGGCGAGCGTGGTCTTACCGGACGACTCCGGACCATAGATTTCTATGATACGTCCCTTCGGGTAGCCGCCAACGCCGAGAGCGGCGTCCAGACCGATACTGCCGGTCGGAATCACTTCGACATTATCCACCTGCTCGTCGCCGAGCTTCATGATGGCTCCCTTGCCGAAGTCTTTTTCTATCTTTGACATTGTTGCCTGGAGAGCTTTCAGCTTGCCCTCCAAAGCAGCATTCTGTTCTTCTGTCTTTGCCATAAAAGAATTTTGAGTTTTGAATTCCTAATTACAGTTCAAGGTCGCCGCCGAACACTTCGTGCCAGGGCAGTCCCTGCTTGTTGAGCTGCTCCATGAACGGATCCGGATCGAACTCCTCTACGTTCCATACGCCCGGCTTGCGCCACAGCCCCTTGAAGAACATCATGGCACCGATCATTGCGGGAACGCCGGTTGTGTAGCTTACGCCCTGCATGCCGGTCTCCTTGTATGCAGCCTCATGTGAGCAGTTGTTATATACATAGTAAGTCTGCTCCTTGCCCTCGTTGTCGATACCACGGATGCGGCAGCCGATAGAGGTCTGTCCGTCGTAGTTCTCGCCGAGGTCCTGCGGGTTAGGCAGCACAGCCTTGAGGAACTGCAGGGGCACAATCTTCACCTTCACCTTCTCTGAAGGATTGTCAGCGAGCGGAGCCTCGTATGTGATTTCGTCGATGCGAGACATGCCGAGGTTCTGGATGCAGTCGAGATATGTGAGATACTGCTGACCGAAAGTCATCCAGAAGCGGGCACGCTTGATGGTGGGATAGTTCTTTACGAGGCTCTCAATCTCCTCGTGGTGGAGCAGGTAGCTCTCCTTCGGACCGATTTCGGGATAGTTGAGCGGCTTGTGTATTTCGAGCGGAGCAGTCTCCACCCACTTGCCGTCTTCCCAATAGAGACCCTTCTGAGTGATTTCACGGATGTTTATCTCAGGGTTGAAGTTAGTGGCGAAAGCCTTGTGGTGGTTGCCGGCGTTGCAGTCCACGATGTCGAGATACTGAATCTCCTTGAAGTGGTGCTTTGCAGCGTAAGCTGTGAAGATGCTTGTCACGCCCGGGTCGAATCCGCAACCGAGGATAGCGGTCAGTCCGGCATCCTCGAAGCGCTTCTTGTAAGCCCACTGCCATGAATACTCGAAGTGAGCCTCATCCTTCGGCTCGTAGTTGGCAGTGTCGAGATATGAGCATCCGCAAGCCAGACAAGCCTCCATGATGGTGAGGTCCTGATAAGGCAGGGCGAGATTGATGACAAGTTCCGGCTTGTAGTCGTTGAAGAGAGCCTTCAGCTGTTCCACGTCATCAGCGTCCACCTGCGCTGTCTTGATGTTGGGGTTGCCGATTGCCTCTACAATCTTGTCGCACTTCGACTTGGTGCGGCTGGCTATCATAAAGTCAGTGAAGACATCAGCGTTCTGGGCTATCTTGAACGCTGCAACGGTAGCGACGCCACCGGCGCCGATCATTAATACTTTTCCCATTTCGTCGTTGTTTTTTTATTTGATTGTTATTGTTATATTTCTGATTTTTACAGTTCGTCACCCTTTATTCCGAGTGCGTTCATCAGCGAATAGCCGAGTATTTCCTGCTTGAAGTTGCCGCCTGAGAGCGGTTGCATGGCGAAGAGCGTTATGCGTTTCTCCTCGTCGTCGATGTCGCGCAGGGCGTGTCTTATCTCTTCCCACAGCGGAGCGTGCTCTGCATTGGGCACAGCCATCACGCGATGTACGTCCTTATGGTTGACCACGGTCTTGAGGACATCGAGGAAGAAGTCGTCGTGCTTCACAACTTCTTCCACGGGATAAGAGCTGATGATGAACTCTCCGAGCGTATCCTTGAAAGCCTTGGCGTTGAGGTCTGTCTCGTACGAACCCGGATTGAAGTTGTCGAGAGCAGTCTTCTCTTTAGAGTGGATGAATATCACCTGCGTCTCTCCGTCCGAGTCGCGTCCCTCGCGCATTCCTCCGTCGAGCGCAATGCAGTCAATCCATCTTGCCGTATCGGCTTTCTGAATGCGTCTGCCGATCATTCTCTCGAAGTTGACGATAAGGTTGAAGGCGACATTGTCCACGTAGTCGCCGTCAACGAGAATTATGTTGCGGCTCCATTTGGTATTGTTGAAGTCCTGTATATTCATGTCTTGTTAAGTTTGGTAGTGGCAGTAGTATGTCCACATTTCCTCATTATAATATATGAAGCAAATTTACGTATAAAAGTTGAGACCCACAAATGTTTGAGGGGGTTACATTATGCTAATCTATATTAATTTATCACGCTCTATACTTTTTTGATGATAAATCAGCTGTTTACTTTTCTAATACGTCTACCACTACAACGCACCGATTTAATCGTAATAAATGATGCTGCGTACTACGCGTATCGGTTCTTCAGTGTCGTCAGCAGGTACCGTCTCGCGTCTGGTCCAGTTGCCGTGGTCGTCAATGCCGGTATACTTATATGTAGTCTTCATATCCACCTTCTCCGGCTTGTCGGCTCCCATCTCCGTATATTCGCCGACCTGGTGGTCGCTTGTCAGGAAGCCTGCCTCATTGTATGTGTAAGTGGTGACACACTCGCCCATGTCATTAGTGATACGCTTTTCCAGGAAACCGTTCTTGCCGTAAATCAGTTTGAACGACGAAACCATGTCGTACTCGCCCTCAGTATATGCCGAGATTCGGCCTTGCTCATCGCGCTCTACGTTCTGATACCATTCATTGGTCTGTACACCGTTGATGGAGATAAGCTTGCCCTCCTCGTCGAAGTTATAGCGTATAATGTAGTTTTAGGTAGTGATTATACAAAAAGAGGGTGTCGCAAATCTTGATATGTGATTCTCGATACCCTCTTTTGTTGTTGATTGTGTTATTGTTTGTTCTTTCTTAGCAGAACTTCTTCGCTTACTTCTGGAGCAAAGCCATAGTGTCCTTTGCGATCATCAGCTCCTCGTCAGTCGGGATTACGCATACCGTAACCTTTGAGTCGGGAGTAGAGATGATGGCCTCTTCGCCGCGAACCTTGTTGGCCTCCTCATCAATCTTGATGCCGAGGAACTCAAGGTCAGAGCAAGCCTCGAGACGAGTGCCAATCTGGTTCTCGCCGACACCGGCTGTCCATACGATGATGTCAACGCCACCCATAGCGGCTGCGTAAGCACCGATGTACTTCTTGATGCGGTAGTTGTACATTTTGAGAGCGAGCTTTGCACGTTCGTTGCCCTCAGCAGCAGCGTTCTCAATCTCGCGCATATCAGAAGATATGCCGGTGATGCCGAGCACGCCGCTCTCCTTGTTGAGGAAGTCAGCCATCTCCTGCGGCTTCTTGCCGAGCTTCTCCATGAGGAAGGTTACGGCAGACGGGTCGATGTCGCCAGAGCGGCTACCCATCATAACGCCAGCGAGCGGAGTCAGACCCATAGATGTGTCGACGCACTTGCCGAACTTAACGGCAGAAACGCTGGCACCGTTGCCGATGTGGCAGGTGATGATGCGCTGTGTCTTGATGTCGCGACCGAGGTATTCGCAGACGCGCTGCGATACGTAGCGGTGGCTGGTTCCGTGGAAGCCGTAGCGACGTACGTGATACTTCTCGTACAGCTCATAAGGAATGGCGTAGAGGTAAGCGTAGTCTGGCATTGTGCTGTGGAAAGCGTTGTCGAAGACGCATACCTGCGGCACGTTGGGCATGAGCTTGTCCACGGCGCGCAGACCCTTGAGGTGACCTGCGTTGTGAACGGGAGCGAGGTCGCAGAGGCTCTCGATGCCGTCCTCTACAGACTTGTCCACGATGACGCTCTTCTCGAAGAGGTCGCCACCCTGCACGATGCGGTGTCCTACAGCGTCGATTTCGTCGAGGCTCTTGATGGCACCGATCTCAGGATCGAGGAGGCACTGGAACACGAAGTTGACGCCTTCCTTGTGGTCCGGCATGTCGTGCATAATCTTCTTCTTCTCGCCGTTGGGGAGAGTCACCTTAATGAATGCCTCGTCGAGGCCGATACGCTCAACACCGCCTGCAGCCAGCACGGAGTTGTCGTCCATATTGTAAAGCTTGTACTTGATGGAAGAACTTCCACAGTTAAGCACTAATATTTTCATATTATGATTTTTGAATTTTGATTTATTTGTAATAACGCGACATTACTTCTTTGCGTCCATTGCCTGGCAAGCTGTGATTGCTACCATGTAGTAGATGTCGTCCACTGAGCAACCGCGTGAGAGGTCGTTCACCGGACGGGCGATACCCTGGAGAATCGGGCCGATGGCGATGGCGTCGCCGAGGCGCTGAACCAGCTTGTATGAGATGTTGCCCACCTCAAGGCAGGGAACAACGAGGACGTTGGCGTGGCCTGCGATGGGGCTGCCGGGAGCCTTCTTCTCGCCTACGGCAGGAACGAGGGCTGCGTCAGCCTGGAGCTCGCCGTCGAGCTTGAGGTCAGGAGCGAGCTCGTGAGCGATGCGTGTGGCCTCCACTACCTTGTCCACAACCTCGTGCTTTGCCGAACCCTTTGTAGAGAAGCTGAGCATAGCAACGCGCGGATCCTGGATGCCGGCTACCGAGCGGGCTGTCTGAGCTGTGCAGACGGCAATCTGTGCCAGCTGGTCAGCTGTAGGAACCGGAGTAACGGCAACGTCGCCCATTACGATGATGCCGTCGTCGCCGTACTGATGCTCGTGTGTGAGCATAAGCATGGCTCCACTAACACATGTCACGCCGGGTGCACACTTGATAATCTGGAGAGCGGGACGAAGAGTGTCGCCCGTTGTGCTGAGAGCGCCAGAGATCTGTCCGTCTGCACCTTCAGTCTTGATGATCATACATCCGAGGTAGAGCGGGTTCTTCACCAGCTCGCGAGCCTGCTCGATGGTCATGCCCTTCTTCTTGCGAAGCTCTGCGAGCAGTTCGGCATACTCCTCTGCCTTGGGGTTGTTCAGCGGGTCGACGATAGTGGCCTTGTCGATGTTGTGGAGGTCCCACTTCTCTGCGAGGCTCTTCAGCTCGTCGGGGTTGCCGATAAGAATAAGGTTGGCGAGGTCGTCGGCCAGTACACGGTCGGCAGCTCTAAGTGTGCGCTCCTCTGTTGCTTCAGGGAGCACGATGCGCTGTTTGTCGCTCTTTGCGCGCGCAACGATGTGTTCAAGTAAATTCATAATTTTCTTTTATAGAATACTTAAAAGTTTATTGTCAAGGTGATGGTGTATAGTACGATTTCGCTTATACTGCGAGATTGTCACATACACTTTGCAAAAGTAGTAAATTATTTTCATACGAGTGGCAATAGGGCTCAATTAATTTGCTCTACAACCCTCGTTGCTTTCTTGTCTGCTTATATGGCTTTTTTTTCTTTAAAAGTCAAGTTCTGATGGTTGTTTTCTATTAAAATAAACCTCAAAAGGAATTTCCGACCAATTTTTTGGATGAAAAACGTAAGAAAAGTAACAAAAACGCTTTGATGGTATTCTTTTTTGCCATATCTTTGCAAGCGGTATCAGTAATGATTCCGAATATAGTAAATCAAAATCAATTAACAAACTAGATTCATTTTATTATGAAGAAGATTTTACTTATGGCAGTAGTGATGCTCGCATCTGTAGCATCTTACGCACAGCAGGCAGTCGGCACTTTCACATTGCAGCCGAAGATTGGTATGAACGTGGCTTCTCTCACTAAGTGTGACGGCTGTGACCCGCGCATCGGTCTCGCTGCAGGAGTTGAGGCAGAATATCAGGCAACTGACATCTTCAGCGTCAGCGCTGGCTTGATTTACTCTATGCAGGGTAATAAGGCTAAGGCAGAAGGTGTTACACAAACTACCAAGCTCGATTATATCAACATTCCTATCCTTGCTAACGTGTACGTAACTAAGGGTTTGGCCGTTAAGCTCGGTGTTCAGCCTGCTTTCAATGTCAGCGATAAGGTGAAGTTGAGTGGTGGTAAAGCTTCTGTTGAGGCTGAAGATGTTGGCGCAGAGTCGTTCGACTTCTCTATCCCCGTAGGTCTTAGCTATGAGTTTAACAACATCGTTCTCGACGCTCGCTACAACTTCGGCGTGACAAACATTGCTGAAGGTGGTGATGCAAAGAACAGTGTATTCCAGATCACTCTTGGTTACAAGTTCGCTCTCTAATCGAATATAAGAATATAAAAGTAGCGGAGGTCTCCGGCCTCCGCAGCAAACAAATTAGTAACATTACTTGTGTTATTCTTGCTTGCTGCGGAGGCCGGAGACCTCCGCTACTTTTATTATTATCTTATGTCGTTTACGGTTGGCTTTCTCCCTCCACGTATTCCTCCAGGAACATGTGTTCGCCGTCGAACACGGCGTAGGTGAACTGCGTTATCCAGTCGCCGAGAATCATGAGGCGTGTCTTCTTCGAAAGGAATAGGTCAAGCTCGATATGTCGGTGACCGAACATGAAGTAGTCTACGTCCTTGTGCGTCTTCATGTATTGCTTTGCAAACTGCACCAGGTATTCCTTGTCCTCGCCCATGTAAGGAGGTTCCTTGCCGTCGGCACGCTTCAGACGAGAGTCGCGAGCCCACGTCAGACCGAACCACATCGCCCAACGTGGATGTAGCATGGCAAAGAGGCGCTGGCATGTCTTGTTGTGGAACACGCGGCTGAGCAGCTTGAACTTGCGGTCAGGGTCGCCCAGTCCGTCGCCGTGAGCGAGATAGAAGATGCGGTCGTATATCTCCACTGTCTCCGGCTTCGTGTGGACAATGAGTCCGCACTCGTCCTGCAAGTATCCGTAGGTCCAGATGTCATGGTTGCCGGTGAAGAAATGCACCTCCACACCCATGTCGGTCAGTTCGGACAGCTTGCCGAGGAAGCGCGTGTAGCCCTTAGGCACCACGTAGCGCCACTCGCACCAGAAGTCGAACATGTCGCCGAGAAGGTAGATGGCGCGCGCCTTTGTCTTTATGCTGTCAAGGAAACGAACCAGCCGTCGCTCCTGCGTGCGGCTGTGGTCGATGGCCCACGAGCCGAGGTGGGCATCGCTAAGGAAATATACGTTTTTCATCCTCAATCAGTTTTTTTTGTTGTTTAGTCGAAACCCAGTTCAAACTTAGCCTCTTCCGTCATCATGCTCTGGTCCCATACGGGTTCGAAGACGAGGTTGACGACGGCGCTATGCACGCCTTCGAGTCCCTCCACCTTCTGCCTTACGTCTTCGAGGATGAAGTCGGCAGCGGGACATGTCGGTGCTGTGAAGGTCATGTCGATGTCGACGTCGCTCTCGTCATTCACCTCAATCTTGTAGATAAGTCCGAGGTCGTAGATGTTGACTGGTATTTCGGGGTCATAGACAGTCTTGAGCACATCCACGATGCGCTCTTCCAACTGTGTCTTTTCTTCTTGTGTCATATCTCTTTTGCTCTGTTTCTTGTTATATATCTGCAAATTTAGAGAAAATAATCCGAATTAAGGTCAACATCTTGTTATTAATTGGTGGTCTGGCCTATAGTTGTGGCTGCGACATCGGCTTATAGAGAAGCGTCTTGCCCGGTAAGGACACCGACGGCGCTATGTCTTCGGTGGCAGTGGCCCACTTTCGGTTAGGCTTGGTGCTCATCACGAACAGTATGTCAGCTCCGTCCTTTATGTCGTCCCATGTAAGGTATGACTTGGTGTGCTTCTTTCCGTTGAGCAGCACTTGGCTGACGTATACCGCCTTCTTGCTCCAGTTCTTCGTGGTTACGCTGATGTGCTTTCTGTTTGACATCGTCACGTCGATGGCAGGCAATGCCGGCGAAGCGATGTTATAGATGCCGCTCGAAGGACATACGGGATAGAATCCCATGCAGTTGAATATATACCATGCCGACATCTGTCCGCAGTCGTCGTTGCCGCAGAGCGAGCCGGGCTGGTCGCCGTAGAAGCTGTCGATGATGTTGCGCACCCACTTCTGGCATTGCCATCCCTCACCAATATAGTTGTATAGGTAAGTGACGTGGTGGCATGGTTCGTTGCCGTGCCAGTAGGCTCCGATGCGTCCCTGAATGTCGTGTGCGCCGGGAATGTCCTCAGGCAGTTCGTACTGGAAGAGCGAGTCGAGGCGTGCCTTAAACGTGTCGCGTCCCATGAGATTGATGAGTCCCTGCACGTCCTGCGGAACGGTCCAGTGATACTGTACGGTGAATCCTTCGGTGATGTCGCCCCATCCGTTTACCGAACCCGGACCTTGATAGGCTACGGGAGCGAAAGGTGTGCGCCAGTTGCCTTCCATGTCGCGTCCTCGCATATACTTCGTGTCGGGGTCGAGCAGGTTCTGATAGCTCATGGCACGGTTGAGGAAATACTCGTATTCGCGCTTATGGCCGAGCTTGAGAGCCGCTTGCGCAATGGCATAGTCGTCGTAAGCATATTCCAGAGTCTTCGATACGGACTCGGCTTCCTTGTCGAACGGCACGTAACCCAGTTGTCTGTATTCAGGCAGACAGTCGTAGTGATTGTTCATTGCCGTGGTGACCATAGCCTTGAACGCACGCTCATGATCGAATCCCTTCACGTCTTTCACTATCATGTCGGCCAGTACCGCTGCGGCGTGATAGCCTATCATACACCACGTCTCGTTGCTTCCGAACGCCCAGTAAGGCAGCATCTTCTCCACGCTCTTGTCGTAATGGGCAAGCAGAGAGTTGGCCACATCGGCCTGGACGTCCTGATGTACGAGGTTCATCAGCGGATGGAAGGCACGATAAGTGTCCCACAGTGAGAATACGGTGAGATTGGTGAATCCTTGCTCGCGCTCCACATTCTTGTCGAGCCCGAGATACTTGCCGTCAGCGTCGTCGTAGACGAAGGGGCAGAGAGCTGCGTGGTATGCCGAAGTATAGAATGTGCGCTTCTGCGTTTCGGATCCTTCTATTACGTAGCGCGACAGTTCGCGGTTCCATCGGTCGTAGGCCTCACGGCGCACTCCGTCGAACGTCTTGCCTTCCAGTTCCTGCATGTTCACGGCGGCACCGTCCGTACCTGTGGCCGAAATGGCTGTGCGTACGGTTATCTGTTCGCCATCGTCGGTGCCGAATCGGGCTGTAAACATAAGTCCTTCGCCCCATGCCTCGCGGTTGCTGCGGAATCGTGAGGTGTTGTATACCACCGGTTTCTGGTTCTGATAAATCATAAAGTCAGTGAACGGCTTTGAGAATACGGCGCGGAAATAGATGTGGCGCTCAGGTCCCCAACCCTTTACGAGCTTGTATCCGGTGATGGTGGAGTCGTTCTCCACGCGCAGATTAGCCCATGCACACTTCTGCCAAAGTGTGTGATTCATGTCTATCAGCACAAAGGCGCTGTCGCTTTTCGGGTATGTGAAGCGCAACATTCCGCTGCGCATTCCCGCCGTCATCTCCGCCTTTACGCCGTAGTCGGTCAGACGTACGGCGTAATATCCGGGCTGTGCCGTCTCGTCGTTGTGAGAGAATCGTGAGCGATAGCCGCTGTCAGGCGCCTCGTCCGTACCGGGAGAGAGCTTCGCCGTGCCCGTACCGGGCATGAAGAGGAAGTCGCCGAGGTCAGGAATGCCCGTACCGCTGAGGTGAGTCAGCGAGAAGCCCTGGATGGAAGCGCGGTTCCATTTGTAGCCGGAGGCACAGTCATAGTAGTGCTCGTCCGTGTCTGGACTTATCTGAATGCCGCCGAACGGCAGTTGTGCACCTGGATAGACATTGCCGAATCCGTCCGTACCGACAAACGGATTGACGTAGTCGGCAGGTGTCTTCGTTGTCGCAACCTTTCGGGGGGTGTGATGCTTGCCGGCTGCCGCACAAGGAAGTGCGGCAAGCACGGCGAGCGAAACTATTATTTTCTTTATCTGCATTATTGCCATTGTTTATTCAGTTTGTTACTTGATGTCGCCCATTGCCACCTGATATTCGTGCCACAATGCGTCCATCGTGCAGTTCTTTCCGAAGATGCGCTGTATGGCGCCGTCCCACGACCAGGGCACCACTTCGAGAGCGGTGCGATTAAACTTGCGTAGGAAGTCCTTGTCTTTCGTGTTCTGAATCCAGGCAAGGAAATATCCCGTCTTGCGATATCCGTCCTTATAGCTGCCGCCTTTGGGTCGGTCGGTCTCGCCGTGGAAGCCGTCGTTGATGACGCGAACGGCGTCTGCCATGCCCTCGATGAACGCCCAGAATGTCTTGTTCGATCCATAGTCGCCGATGCCTTGCGGTTCAAGCTGGAAGGCATGTGTCAGTTCGTGTAGCAGTACGCCGCGTGTCTCGAAGTCCACACGTGCCGTGTCGTTGTCTTTGAACGAGCGTTCGATGTGCCGAGTGCTGTAGAATATGGTTATATATCCGTCATTGCCGTCCTTTGCCGATATGCCGTCAGTGTCCTCAAGGGTGTAGAGCAGCTGATGGATGGCGGGTATGCTGTCCTTCTCTGAATAGTATAAGGTGTTGAGCACCTCACGTGCCACTTTATTTATATATGCGTCCGGGTTTGTGATAAGTGCATGGTAAATCTGCGATCCGTTGCTCTTAGGCGCCTTGTCCTCGAACTTTATCTCAGGAATGGAGAAGGTCTTCCAGCGTTTTGCAGCAATAGTCTGCTTCTTGGTCTCCTTCAGCCCGCCTGCAATAGACGCACCGTCGTTAGCAACCTGACGCGATGTTCCGCATGAAGAGAGAGCCAAGAGTGCGGCAATCGCTAATGTATATATGTTAGATGTTTTCATAGTCTTGTGTGTTTTTTATTGTTTACCTTGTCATTGAGAATGGCTTGTCCTCGGGAGCTATGCCACGCGTCTTGTTTGGCTTGCTTCCCATCTTGAATTCGATGGTGCATCCTGCTGTGAGCATACCGTGTGTGACGTACATCTTCGAGTAGGGCTTGCCGTTTATCTTCACGCTCTGCACGTAGCGGTTCTTGTCGCTCACGCCCGGAGCCTTTACGATGATGTGCTTGCCGTTCTCGAGCTGCATGTCAATGTAAGGCATGTATGGAGCGCCGAGCACATATTGGTCAGTTCCGGGGCAGACGGGATAGAATCCCATTGCTGAGAAGATATACCATGCCGACATCTGTCCGCAGTCGTCGTTGCCGCCGAGACCGCGTATGTGGTTGCGATACATCTTGTTCATGATGGTTCGCATCCACAGCTGTGTCTTCCACGGAGCCGATGTCCACGCATAGAGATAGGGGATGTGATGGCTCGGTTCGTTGCCGTGAACATATCCTCCGACCAGACATTCTGCTGTGATGTCCTCGTTGTCCTTATAGTATTTCGCCGGCAGATCCATGTTGAAGAGCTGGTCGAGCTTGTCCACAAAGTTACGGTCGCCGCCGAACAGAGAGATGAGGCCGTTGACATCCTGCGGTGCAGAGAACGAGAAGTTCCATGAGTTGCCCTCTATGAATCCCTCGCCGTAAGTCTGATAGGGGTCGAGATCAGCCTTGAATTCGCCGTTGGCCTTTCGTGGCGATGCAAAGCCTACGTTGGTGTCGAAAGTGTTGCGATAGTAAAGGGCACGCTTCGCAAACTCTTCAGCAATGTCGTTTCGTCCTGCAGCCTTCGCTGCTGCGTACAGCGTGAAGTCGTCGTAAGAGTATTCGAGAGTGTTGGATGCTGCCGTGCTATACTTGTCGAAGGGTGCATAACCGAGCTTCATGTAGTCGCCCAGACTCTCATAGTAAGGGCATGTGGCTGTTGCCAACATAGCCTTGAAGGCGTCGTCCTTGTTTACGTCTGCTCCCTTCACGATGGCGTCAGCCACAACTGGCACAGCATGATATCCCGTCATACACCAGCCCTCGTTGCCCATAAGACTCCATACTGGAAGCAGGTGATGTACGCTCTGCTGCTGGTGTGCAATCATTGAGCGCACCATGTCCGTGTTACGGCTTGTCTTGAAGAGTCCGAGCAGGGGATGCTCGGCGCGATAGGTGTCCCAAAGTGAGAAGATGGTGTAGTTGGTGAATCCCTCTGCGCGGTGAATGTTGCCGTCGAGTCCGCGATACTGATGGTCTACGTCCATGTATACAGACGGATTTATCATCGTATGATATAGCGAAGTGTAGAGCATAGCCTTCTGGTCGGCTGTTCCCTCGCACTTCACAGCCCCGAGTTCGTCATTCCACATCTTGTCTGCTTCGGCGCAGATACGGTCGAACGACTTGCCTGCCGCTTCCGCATTGAGGTTCTTTATGGCTCCTGCTGTGCTCACGCCGGAGAGTGCCACCTTCACTACAAGCTCCTGCGAGTCGTTGTTGTCGAAATTGAAGAAAGCCACGATGTGGTGTCCGTTCATCTCCGGGAAGTTGTCGTGCAGCTTCAGCTTGCTTGTGAATCCACGGTAGTCGGGATTCTTCATGTCGTGATAGCCATAGCTCTTGATGGGCTTGCTTAGCGCGATGGCAAAGTAAGTGTAGTTGCATGTAGCCCAACCGTTGGTGATGCGGTATCCGGTAAGCAGCGTGTCGTTCTCCACGCGGATGCTCGACCACAACACCTTGCCGTCGTAATTGTAAATGCCGTGAAGCATGTCGAGAATCAGACGGCTGTCGTCACCTTTAGGGTAAGTATACTTATGTACGCCGACACGCTGGGTGGCGGTGAACTGAGCTTTGATGTCATAGTCTGCCAGTGTCACCTCGTAGTAGCCTGGACGTGAGTGCTCGGTGGCGTGAGAGAAACGCGAGCGGTAACCGGCGTCAGGATTGTCTGCCGTGCCGGGATTGAGGCGCAGCTGTCCCACCTGCGGCATGAGCATTATGTCGCCAAGGTCTGAATGTCCCGTTCCGCTGAGGTGTGTGTGGCTGAACCCTACGATGGTCTTGTCGTCATACTGGTATCCGGCGCAGTATTCGTATACCTTGCCCTGATACTTGCCGTTCACGCTGTGCGGGATGGTGTCTGTTTCGGGGCTCAGCTGTACGATGCCGAACGGAGCGCATGCGCCGGGGAAGGTGTGTCCCATACCGCTTGTGCCTATCATCGTGTTGACGTAAGATGTGGCAGGCTTGTCGGTGGTTCGGTCCGTAGCGGCATACGAAGCCAGTGCTGTCGCTAAGAAGAGCACTGCAGACAGAGAGAGTTTGTTCATAGCTGTTTATATATATTTTTTATAAGTATGCGTTTCTTACACATGAGGCCGGACTGGTTAACAGCCCGGCCCTTGCTTTTAAACAACAATCCTATGTATGTTGATACATGAATCTATCAATAGCCTTTGTTCTGCTGCTTAGCGATGACAGGGTTTGCCTCCATCTCCGATTTCGGAATAGGCATGAGACGGTGGAAATCTCCGACCTCAAGAGTCTTGTTTGTCTCGCTCTTCACGATGGGCAGTTCCCAACGGCGGAGGTCAAACCAGCGGTGGCCTTCGAAGCAAAGCTCGTGTCTGCGTTCCAGCTCAATCTGCTTGAGCAGCTCTTCCTTTGAAGCGTATGTTGTGGCGCTCCATCCTATTATGCGCTCCTTGCGCAATTGGTTGAGCAGACGGCTTCCCTCGTTGACGTCGGTCTGTGCCTTTGCCTCTGCCATGATGAGGAGCATCTCCGATGAGCGGAGCAGCTTTTCGTTTACCAGACCTACGTTGTCCGTTGCGCCCTTGTGCTTGATGATGCGCTTCACCGGAATCAAGTCGCGGTCTACGCCGTCGTCTACGAACAGATTAAGGCGGATGTCGTTGGGGTCAAAGCTGGCGATGAAGTTCGGAGCAGCCTCGAACAAGCTGCTGTTGTCAGCCCAGAAGAACACTTCGCCGAGCTTCTCGTCCTTAGAGGTACGGTTGAGGCTGAAGAGCACTTCCTTTGTGGTGTTGTCAGTCCAGACAGCGGGATATTCGCTGATGCTTGCTATGGGATTGGCGTTGAGCACCTGCTCTGCAGTAGCGTAAGCCTTGTCATAGTTCTTCTCATAGAGATAGATTCTTGCAAGCAGCGCACGTGCTGCGTCCTTTGATGCGTAGCCGTTGTTCTGCGGATGCTCGTTCTGGAGGAGTGATACGGCGTTAGTAAGGTCGTTCTCAAGAGCCTTGAAGCATTCTTCCACTGAGTTGCGTCCGAGAGTTTCGAGGATGACAGCCTTGTCAGTATACGGTATGCCGTATGACTGCTTGTCGTTGAAGTCAGCGAAGAAGCGGAGCAGATCGAAATAATAGTAAGAGCGGAGGAAGATGGCATTGCCCTTGATGTCGTTCAGAGTGGCTTTGTCTGCTTCTGTCTCAGCCTTTACGCCCTCAGCGTTCTCAAGGAAATTGTTGGCTTCGGCTATTACGGAGTAGTAGCTTGCCCAGAGGTCGTTGTGGTCGCCCGTTGATGCGCTGTATGTCCACTTGTACGAGTCGTCATGTGCGCCACCGTTCTGTCCTCCCTTTATCACGTCGTCCGAGAGAGTGGCTGTCGAACCGATGGTTACGGTCCATGATGCCTTCGAGTAGACACCGTTGAGCGACTGCTTCAATGTAGAAACGTCAGTCTTTATCTGGCTGTCACCCACCTTGTCGGTAGGAGTGAGGTCTGTGAAATCGCAAGCGGTAAAGCCCATCACTGCGGCTATACCTATTATAATATGTGATACTTTCATAATTATATACTTATGTTTATATCGGCTATGTTTTATGTTAGAAGTTGACATTCAGTCCGACGGTGAACACGCGCGGAGTGGGATAGATCATCTCGTCGGTACCGCCGCTTGTTTCCGGTTCCATACCTGAATAGTTGGTTACGGTGAAGAGGTTCTCGCCCTGCAGATAGATAGATGCTGAGCGCACCAGCTTCTGCTTCTTGAGCAGCGACTGCGGCAGAGTGTATGCCAGGCGGAGTGTCTTCAGCTTAAGGTAAGAAGCGTCTTCGAGGAACTGTGATGCCCAGGGACTCGGGTTGTTCTTGGCGTCATAGCGTGCGATGTTGGTCACGTCGCCCGGCTTGCGCCACATGGTGAGCATGTATGCGGGCTTGTTGCCGTTGAATGCGTGGTTGTCGATATACCAGCGGGCCGAGTTCATGATGTAGTAGTTGAATGCGAACGAGAAGTTGGCAGAGAGCTCGAAGCCCTTATATCCCACTGTGGTGTAGAAACCGCCATACCAAGGAATCTCGTACGACTTGAACTTGTCCACCAGCGGAGCCTCATTGATGTTCTCCGTCTTTGTGCCGTCAGCCTTATAGAACTGCACCTCGCCGTCTGCGGGATTAACGCCGGCCCATTCCACCATATACCATGTGCCGAGCGCCTTGCCCACTTCGTAGAGGTTGTCTCCGTCCACGAACTTGTTCTCAGCGTTTGCCCAAGCGCCGAGGTCAGTAATCTTGTTGGTGTTGTAGCTGATGTTACCGCCGATGGTCCATTCCACCTCTGACTTGATAGGAGTAACGGAGAATGCAAGCTCTATGCCGCGGTTGACAATCGAACCGGCATTGGTCGGAATCTGTGAGAAACCAGATAGGTGTGATATCTTCTTGAACATCAGCAAGTCCTTGGTCTTCTTGTCATAGTAGTCGATAGAGAGGCTGAGGCGGTTGTTGAAAGCCTTGAAGTCAGCACCGAAGTCGAACTGGCGTGATGTCTCCCACTTGAGGTCCGGGTTGCCTATTTCGTTACGCACATAGCCTGAGTTGCCGTTATACGATGTCTTGCCGTAACCGGTGAACGACACGAAGTCGCCGATACCGTCCTGGTTGCCGTTGGTACCCACGCTGGCACGCACCTTCAACTGGTCAATCCACTTCACGTCCTTGAGGAACTTCTCGTTGTTAATGTTCCATCCTGCACCGAGCGACCAGAACACGGCGTGCTTGTTGCTGCCAACGAACTTTGACGAGCTGTCATAGCGCAAGCTGGCCGAAACGTCATAGCGGTGGTCGTAGGTGTAAGCCCACTGTGTGAAGTAAGACAGGAGGTTGTTGCGTGTTCTTGATCCTCCGATAGATGGTGGATAGTCCGAAGCGCCCGTCTTGTCGCCGATACCGGCAGGTGTGTCTGTCATAAACTGGTCGAGGTCGTAGCCAGTCTGATTGAATCCGGAGTATGTACGGTCATACATTTCCATACCCAACACGCCCGAAACCATGTGCTTTGCAGCAAACGTATGGTTGAAGTTCAATGTGTTGGTCCATGTATAGTAACGTGTGTCTGACGTGTTCTGGCTGAGATAGCCATGATTCTTGACAGCCTTGGGGTGGTTGCGGTCAAGCGACGTCATGTTCTTGCGGTTATAGTAGTCGATGCCGTAGCTTGTTCTGAAGCGCAGCCAGTCTGTGATGCGTGCGTTGAGATAAGCGGTTCCCACCATTCTGAACAACTTGCGGTCACGGTCGAAATACTTAAGGATGAGTGTCGGGTTGTCGCCGTTAATCCAGTCTTCCGGTGATTCGTACGGATAAGCGAGGAGTCCGGTGAACCAAGGGTTGGCCCATGAATAGCGTCCCTCACCGGTGCTCGGGTCGGAAGTCTTGCTGTTAGAGTAGCCGATACTCATGTTTACGCCGAAGTCGAAGATATTGTTTATCTTGCTTGTGAGGTTAATACGGGTGTTATAACGCTTCATCTCCGAACCGCGCAGCGAACCCTGCTGGTCCATATACGAACCTGAAACATAATACTTGGTACGGTCGTTGCCGCCAGACAGCGAGATGCTGTGGTCCATAGAGAATCCGTTCTGCGTCATCTCGTCCATCCAGTCCGTGTTAGTGGCGCGTGCCTTTGTAAGACGGTCGCGTCCGCCGTTGAGTGTGGTAAGCTCGTCAGCAGAGATGGTGCCGTTCTTCTCCTTGGCCTCAAGCGAGAGCAGATACATGAGAGGGAACGCCTTTGAGTTGGGCGAAGCCTCTGCGCAATATGTCTGATAGAGGATGTTCTCGGCACCGGTCATCATGCGCGACTTTGGTGCACGCATCTTCGACACGCTGAGCTTTGTGGAGTAGCCCACCTGCACCTTGCCTGCAGCACCCTGCTTTGTGGTGATGACGATAACACCGTTGGCACCGCGCGAACCGTAGATGGCTGTTGACGATGCGTCCTTGAGCACCTGGATGTCCGCGATGTCGTTGGCGTTGAGCGAAGCAAACTGTGCTGCCTCTATCTCGTTGCCGTCAAGAATGTAGAGCGGTGTGTTGCTGCCGTTGATCGATCCGGTACCGCGAATACGAATCTTAACGTCGTTGCTGCCCGGCTGTGCCGAACCTGAAGAGATGAGCAAGCCAGCCACGCGACCCTGCATACGGTCCTCGAGCGAAGCCGAAGTCTGGTTCTCAATCTTCTTTCCGCTTACTTCCTGGATGGCTCCGGTTATCTGGCTACGCTTCACGAGGTTGTAGCCCACCACCACCACCTGGTCGAGCATGTTGGTGTCGTCCTTCATGCTTACCGTTACGTTGGAGCGTCCTGCCACGTTTATGGTCTGTGTAGTGGCACCCACATAACTTACCGTAATGTTCTGTGTCTTCTCGGGAATGTTAAGCTTGAAGTTTCCGTCAATATCTGTTACAGCCTTCATCTTCGAGCCTTCCACCGAAATGGTTGCACCAATAATAGGTGTGCCGCTCTCGTCAAGCACCTTACCCGTGAGCGAACGGGTGTTAGTCTGCTGCAAAGCGAAGTTGTTAGCTGTCTGTACATTTGTGATTTTCGTACCGGCTGAGGCGCTGGCATATTGGTGCTGGTTGGCGAAGACGGTGCCCGTTCCGGCTCCGAACAGTCCGGCTGTGAGCATTGCCATCAGCAAAGAATGATTAGGTTCACTCATACTTTTTCGTCTTTAGGTTACACTTAGATTAATTCGTTGAAAATAAAAGTTATGAAAGAGTTAGGTTTTTCTCTGCGGCAAAGTTAGTTATTAAAATGATGCTGTGGCCGTAAAGTAGTGAAATAGTAGTGGTTTAGAGAGTGCTTATTTATATATATTCGCTGATAATCAGACGGTTATTATTTGTTGTAAAAGTATGAAATAGTAGTGGAAAAAGAAGTGTAAACAAGGCTTTAAAGGCTAAAAACGATGCTTTTTCTTGGCGGTAAAGTAATTATTACTTATCTTTGCTGTGTAAAAAGAATCAAGAAATGAACGCAATAACAAGAATATTACTAACCTTTCTTTTATGGTTGCCTATGTGCGCCATAGCCCAAAACACTCCGTCCCGTGTCTCCGATGAGTCGTTAGAGTCATTGCTCCAACGGCTCGACAATGCTGTGGAACATTGCGAACAATACCGTAAGGTGCGCGAAGAGCGCATCTCAGCCCTCATGTCCGCACTTGGCACTGCGAAGATATGGGCAGAGCGAAACACCATCATCAGCCGATTATGCGATGAATATCGCACATATAATAACGACTCTGCAATCGTATGGTTGCAGCGGGGCATAGATGCGGCCACTGCGGCAGGCGACATGCGTAGTGCCAACCGCAATCGCTGCCGACTTGCCAGACAGTATATAAAGGCGGGCTATTATGCGGAATGTCAGATGATAATAGACAGCGTAAGACAATACGGTATAGAAGGAATAGAGGCCGACTATTATGACGCTTGCGGAGCGCTGTACGGACAGCTGGAGTTCTATACGCATAACGCACGAGACAAGAAACGCTTCAAGGCCATTGCGCTTCAGATGAACGATAAGGTGATGGCATTTGTGACGCCCAGCCAGCAGCAATACTTCAGCTTGCTCTTCCGCCAGCAGGCGGGCGCCGGACAACTTAAGGAGGTTTTGGCCACCTGCGATGCGTGGGCCAAAACCATAAAGCCGTGGACACACGAGTTTGCAGTCGTCTGCTACAACCGATTCAGCACGCTTGACGAAATGGGCCGTCAGGACGAAGCCATAAAATACCTGCTGATGGCTGCCATCTGCGATGTCGAGAATGCCACGTATGACGGTATAGCCATCTATAACATCAGCCGTATACTGAAGGAGCAAGGCGACGTGAAGCGTGCGCAGACATACATCAAGTATGCCTATATGTCGCAGACCCGTTTCGGTGGCAAGATACGCGACTGGGCCATTCACGATCTTGAGGACATCAACGCCCGTTACCTGGACCAAATTAACGACAAGCAGCGCATCGTCACCGTCTCGCTTGCCGTCATAGGCGGCATGTTCTTTGTGCTTCTTCTTCTCTTCATCTATACCTTCATGCAACACCGCAAGGTGAAGGCGAGAAACGCCAAAATCAGATCCATAAACCTTCAGCTCACCGACACCAATGACAAGTTGGTGCGACTCTACGACCAGAACCGTGCCATCAACCGCAGTCTCTCTGAGGCCAATCTTATCAAGGAGGGATATATCGGCACCTTCTTCGGACTCTGTTCCACGTATATCGACCAGGCTGACAAGACAATAAAGAAGATAGGCAAGCTCTTCAGAAGCAAGAACTATAAGGAGCTGGAGCAGGTGATGCAGATGCTTAGCATGAGTGAGGATGCGCGAGACGGACTGTTCGGCCATTTCGACCGTATCTTTCTCAGTATCTTCCCCAACTTCATTTCCGGATTTAACGCCCTCGTTCTGCCTGAAAGCCGCATACAGCTCAAGGACGATACCAAGCTCAGCATGGCGTTACGCGTCTTTGCGCTCATAAGGCTCGGTGTGGACAACAGCCAGCAGATAGCCACGTTCCTCGGACTTGCCAACAGCACGGTGTATAATTATCGCACCAAATACCGCAACGAGGCACTTGGCGACCGGACCACATTCGAAGAGCGTGTGAAGGAACTGTGATGAGAGGGGACGCTATCTATATCTTTCCTTCCTCGGCGTAGCTATAGTAAGCTCCGTCGGTGATGATAACGTGGTCCACCATGTAGAGGCGCATTGTTTCGCAGGCTGTCTTCAGCTTTTTGGTGATGCGGTCGTCGTCAGCTGAGGGGCGTGCGTTGCCGGAGGGATGGTTGTGTGTTAGGGTGAGGACGGTGGCGTTGGCGAGGAGAGCCTCGCGCAGGATGACGCGGACGTCCACAGCCGTCTCGGACAGTCCTCCGTGCGACAGCTTCACGGGCTTGATGAGGCGGAAGCGCTGGTTCATGAGCAACACCCATGCCTCCTCCGTGTCGAGGTCCTGCATCTTGGGGTGCATGAAGTCGTATACAGCTTGCGCCGAACCCATGTCAGGGCGGTCGGCAGCCTTGCATGCAGCTCGTCGCTTGCCCAGTTCGCACGCCGCCAGAATGGTGATGGCCTTCGCCTCTCCGATGCCGTTATATGCCGTCAGCTCACGCAGTTGCATCTTGCCGAGCGTGTTAAGATTGCCGTCGCAGTCGCTGATGATGCGCTGCATGAGTTGCACGGCGCTCTCCTTCGTCGATCCGGACCCGATAAGGATGGCAAGCAGCTCGGCGTCAGTAAGCGTCTCCGCTCCCTTGTCGCGCAGCTTCTCGCGAGGACGGTCTTCTTCAGCCCAACGGCTTATGGCATAAGCCAGTTGAGAGTTGAGAGTTGAGGGTTGAGAGTTGATTGTTATGTGGGTATCCTTTTTCATTTGTGGCTTCTTTCTTTAGTCGTTTTGACAATCTTTACTAATATTCGAGTTATCTCTTGGATGTCATTATACATTGACTTGAATTGCGTCTCTGTGATATATTCTCCACCATAAAGACATTTCAACCAATATGTAGTTTCGTCTGCTTCTTTTAATGCTATACTTAGTTTATTGATAAAATCTAAGGTGCTTTGCGCGTTTCTGCTTTCGTTTACATTGGCTCCTACACTCGTGCCGCTCCGAAGAATCTGTTTGGACAAGATGTATTCATTTTTCTGAATGTTCAGATATTTATACATCTTTATCACCCTAATGGCAAAAGCTTCAGACTTTACTTTTATTATTGGTTCTTTTCGTTGTAGCATACCAATGATTTTTCAATAGGTTAGTAATCTATATAATTATAGTATATTTGAGATGTAGGAGTAATCATAACTTTCAACTCTCAACTCAGAACTCTCAACTCTCTTAGCTGTAGAAGTTCTTCTCGAACGCCGAGAATTCTGACTTTCCTCTTACGCAGCGTTTCCACCATGCCTCGATGAAGCCGAAGCCGTAGCCCATCAGCTGAGTGTAGGCGGCGGCGATGCTGAGGATGCCGATGTGCAGACTGTGGTTCTCGCGAGCCGAGTCGGCGCAGATGATGAGGCTGTAGAGGGCGAGGGGGACGAGCGGCAACCAAGCCAGGGTGGGGCAGAGGAAGAGCAATGCTATGCAGAGAGCTGCCATTGAGAGCACGCCCACCGTGAAGACCATGGGCAGCATGTGCACCAACTTGAGCGATTCGGGGTACTTCTTATACAGATTGATGCGGGCGATGCCGGAGTTATAGACCTGACGGAAGAACTTCTTCAGGTCCGTGCGGCGCTTGTGCCACACCCATGCTTCGGGGAACAGGCGGCAGCGGCAGCCGGCCTTGAAGATGCGGATGGAGAAGTCGATGTCCTCGCCGAAGCGCATCTTCGAGAATCCTCCGAGACGTTCGTAGACGTCGCGGCGCACTCCCATGTTGAAGGAACGCGGATAAAACTTGTCGAGCTTCTTCTTTCCGCCGCGGATGCCACCCGTCGTAAAGAACGACGTCATTGAGTAAGAGATGGCCTTCTGCGTGTCGGTGAACGACGAGTGGGCGCTGTCCGGACCGCCGAAAGCGTCGGCAGGCTCGCGCTCCAGTTCGGCGCTGACGGCAGCGATGTAGCCCTCGGGCAACACCACGTCAGAGTCGAGGATGAGCACATAATCGCCATGCGCCCGTTCCACGCCGTAGTTGCGGCTCTGTCCGGGTCCGGAGTTAGCCTTCTCGAAGTATTGGATGTCGAGCTTGGCTTCATACTTGTCGCACACTCTGCGGCACGACACCACCGAACCGTCCTCCACGATTACTACCTCGAAGTCCTTCACCGTCTGGCGCGTAAGGCTATCGAGCAACTCGTCCACTTCGTCCGGACGATTGTATACGGGGATAATAATGCTGAACATCATAGTTTGTCAGGGTATTATGAAAAAAAGAGTAAAAAAGTAAGGAGCATATAAGGGCGTGATGGTCATCCTCCCCCAATGCTTTCTACTTTTTTACTCTTTCTTACTTATGTGTTAGTATGTTTCTTTCTCTCAGGACATTACTCCTTTACGCGCTGCAGGTAGCTGCCGTCGCGAGTGTCCACCTGAACGAGGTCGCCTTCGTTAACGAAGAGGGGCACGCGGATCTCAACGCCAGTCTCGAGAGTGGCAGGCTTGAGAGTGTTGGTTGCTGTGTCGCCCTTGATGCCCGGCTCAGAGTGAGTAACGCGGAGGTTGGTCTTAACAGGCATTTCACCGAAGAGGACAGTCTCTGTAGAAGCATCTGAAACCACCTCGATGATGTCGCTCTCCTTCATGAAGTCAACACCAGTGATGAGGTTGCCAGCGATAGGAATCTGGTCGTATGTCTCCTGGTTCATGAAGATATAGTCTTCACCCTCCTTGTAGAGATACTGGTAGGGGCGGCGCTCAACGCGTACATCCTCAAGCTTCTCGCTGATGTCGAAACGACGCTCCAGCACTCGGCCGTCAACAACGTTCTTAAGCTTAACGCGCATGAAAGTGTTGCCCTTACCTGGCTTTACGTGAAGGAAGTCGATGACGAAGAAAAGCTTGCCGTCCATACGGATGCAAGTTCCCATCTTGATGTCTTGTGAATTGATCATTGCTGTATTAATATTTATTTATATGTTATTCCTGTAATTTTTTGCAAAGTTAGTGAAAATCACTCAGATAAAACCATTAGTGACTCGTTTTTTTACTTCTTTTAGCCTGTATTTGTCCTATAACGGCTCCGTATTGCGTCATAAACGAAAAAAAACGTAAATATTTAGGCTAAAAACACATCTATCTTTTGATATTTCAAAAATAATGAGTAATTTTGCAACCCAAAAGCGTGAATATCAACAAATAAAAAATAATAAGACAATGAAGAGAACATTTCAGCCGCACAATCGTCGCCGCGTGAACAAGCATGGTTTCCGTGAGCGTATGGCTACAAAGAATGGTCGTCGCGTATTGGCTTCTCGCCGCGCACATGGCCGCAAGAAGTTGACAGTATCTGACGAGCACCACGGAAAGTAATCTGCTACGGCAGGTTAAGTCTTCCGGACTGGCAAGCCAGTCGCTGGCGACAAAAAGCAGCAAGCATTCCTTATCAGACAAGGACGGCTTGCTGCTTTTTTTGTTTTAAGGTGTTCTGTGTGATATGCAAGCTTGTCTATAGCAGCTCCTTCAACCTATCTGCTAAGAATAAAGGAAGATTTATAAGGTTATCGTCCTTTTTAACATTGAGCATTGAGAAGCGCACACGCAATTCTGGCGAATAGCGTTTGTTGTATTCCATCAGACTTCTTCCTGTAATGCTTCTGCCTGATTTCACCTCGATAGGTATAACATTCGAGCCATGCTGTATGATGAATTCCACCTCAGCCTGATTGCCGGAAGCCCAGTAACGTGAACAGTTTATACCCTGTGCTACAAGGCTTTGAAGAATGTAGTTTTCTGCCAATGCTCCCTTAAATTCTTTGAAAGCGGGATTTTCGTTCATATATATATCGGCATCCATTTCCGCCAATACTCTTAACAAACCAATGTCAAGACAATAAATCTTGAAGATACTCAGGTCTTCGTACGACTTTAGTGGCAGTTGTGGTGTCTGACATAGGCTTACCTTATACAATAGCCCGGCATTCATCAGCCATGTCAGTGCATTCTCATATTCCCTCGCCCTTGCCCCCGGTCTTACTAATTGATATATGAATTTACGGTTTTCCTTTGCAAGTTGTGATGGCAGTGAGTCCCATACATACGAAATACGGTTTGCAAGTAGGGGAGAGGCATGCTTTACGAAATCAAAAGAATAGTCCTTCAGTATGTTCTCCAAGGTTGTCTCCACACCTGCCATGTCTGTGGACAACATCTTCATAGCCGCTTCTGGCATTCCGCCTGAAATACTGTAAGCGACAAAAGCCTGTGACAGGCGGTCAAAGAATACTTGTGGTATTGGATCAAAACTGTTAATTGACTGATAATAGCGATAGAGTCCGGCATCCTTTTGCTCCAGAAATTCAGAGAAGGTGACAGGGTACATCTCTAAATGGTCCACCTTGCCTACGGGAAAAGAAAAGCCCTCATGACCGAATGCCAGCCCTAATAATGATCCGGCACATGCTACTGCATATTCGGAAGTCTTCTCGCAAAAATATTTCATTGAACTGATAGCCTCGGGACAGGCCTGTATCTCGTCGAGTATGAGCAGGGTCTTTTCCGGCTGGATAGGTACGTCTGTAAGGAACGATAGTTGCTCGATTATCTGCATTGGATTCTTGGTTGTTCTGAAAATATCGCATACTCCATCTTCTTCGTCAAGGCTGAAATAGGCACAATGCTCAAAACATTCCTTGCCGAATCGTTTCAATACGGATGTCTTTCCCACCTGTCTGGCGCCAAGCATCATAAGTGGTTTTCTGTCTTCCTTGTTCTTCCAGACCGTTAGTTGCTGAATAATCTTTCTGTCAAACATATTTGCCCTTTTATTCGTTTAAGTGCCAAAAATGTGATGCTGTACACATTTTTGGTACCTCTTTTGTGTAAAGTTACACATTTTCGGCACTTCGGCAAAATAAAGACAGTCATTTACCTTCCTTTTTACGCTTTATTAACGGAGGGGTGCATTCTATGTTTCTACAGTTACTCTACAAAACATGTTCTTCATGCTTGTGATAATGATGATGACGTCAGCGTTTGCGATGGCGCAAGAAACGTACGGCATTAAGATTGCCGGTGAGGAAGTGACAAGCGACAACCGTGCTGACCTCAGTGTCATCGACGGCGTGGAGGGAAATTTGAGCTACAATCCCGAGACTAAGACTCTTACTATGGAGGACGTTACTATTAATGCAACCGACATTGAAGGAATTGTGAATAATGTAAAGGACTTGAAGATTGAGGTAGTTGGCAATAACACTATTACGACAAATTTGGCATGCATTACATTATATGCCCTATCCACCATTAGTGGTTCTGGTACTCTCAGACTGAAGAGCAGTGATAATTGTGGATTATTTCTGCCCCATTCGTCGATCACGGTTGAAGGCGTCAAGCTATATGCGGAAGGAAAATGGGGTATAGCTGGATATGATGGCAAGTGTGATGAGATTCTTACTTTGCGCAACGCATACGTTGAGGCAACTGGCCGCAATGGCTCAATCTGCGACCTACAAGACTTCATTCTTGACGGCTGTGCTATCTCCCAGCCTGCTGGCGCTGCCTTCGACGCAGACTTGCACGCTGTGATGCTCAACGGCGAGGCGGTCACCGACAAGGTGGTGATTGAGCCTTCCGCAAGCGGCATCAACGACATCACGACAGACGTGCCCGCCCGCAAGAAGGGCATCTTCACCGTTCAGGGTGTGAAGCAGACCCAGTCATGGAACGAGCTCCCCGCCGGCATCTACATCGTGGACGGCGTGAAGAGAGTGAAGAGATAGGGAGGACGGCATACTGCCGTATGATGCTACCTGATGAAGTCCTTAAATGCCAACCAGAATAGCCTCAAAAAGCATAGCGGACGCCTTGCCGTCCGACACAATATTTGCATTCCTAACGCTCAATACTATGAGTTCAGCGCACAATAAAATCTTTGGTGCGAAATTCTTGAGTTTTGAGCGTGCAGCGATAGAGTATTGACGCACAGATGATTATGCTGACAGGCGAAGAAATGTGCAATGAATAAGGGATGTGAACAAGCATAATAGGGGTGCTATAGAGCCACTTTTACGCTCCAACACAGCCTCTGTTGTCATACAAAACAGCCTCTTTTACGCTCTGATAGCGGCTCTATCAGACTGTAAAAGAGGCTCTGTCGTTAAGCTTGGGTGCAGTTTGGACGGCAGAAGACAGTAAACACAGCAAACCGGAACTCTAAAACCGATTTTTATTTTGTAACAGGTTTTTACTCTTGTACGATATTTGCATTGTGGACAGGAAGACATGTTTTTTTGACATGAAGACATGAAGGACATGTTTTAGGGATAACAGAATGGGTGATGAGGGAAAAAGCAACGTTGTTTTTCGCTTTTCCTTCCATCTTGATATGTGTGAAAACCAAAATAAAACCTCTCTGAAAGATGTGGTTTTCGGATTTTATGCTTATCTTTGCCATATACTCAGATGCTATTTATCTGACTTTTATAGCAGCACAAAGATTAGTTATGATGAGAAAACATTCAAGCACATTCTTTCTGAGGGCAGTCTGTCTGGTTTTTGTGACAGCTGCCATCGCCTTGCTTGCGGGTTGCGGCAAGACACGTAATGTCCCTCTTAACGTGTCGGAGATGTTCTTCGGCAAGAAGCTGTCGTCGGTGTCGGCTGACAGCTATGACGCTGACCGCTACTTCGTGGGAACGGAGGACGGCGTCATATACGTGGTGAATACCGCCACCAACGATGTGGACACGCTCCTCACTTCCTTTGACCGTATATATAAGGTGGTGCCTGACATGACGGCGCAGGGCTTGCGCTATTGGGTGGGCACGCGCAATATGGGCCTGCTCCTCTGCAGCCGCAGCGCCGACTCGCTTGTGGCGGTGGGCCGTTATGTGCTTCCTGCTGCCGAGCGCCCCGAACGCTATTCGGCTTACGACGTCAGTGTGTGTCGGACGGGAGTGTACGTAGCCACCAGTCACGGCCTGCTGAAGGTGGCGGCCGAGAGCAAGGACAAGCCTGAGGTGGGAACGGAGACGCTCGGCGAGGTGTTTGTAAGAAGAGTGGGCGAGGGGCGTGCCTCCACGCTCAAGCCGATGGTGGCCGCGGACATCCGCCCTTATGACGCCAATACGCTGCTGTGCGCCACGGACCGCGGCCTGCTCCGTGTGGACCTTCGCCACGACAAGGCCGAGACATTCCTCGGCAAGAAGGTGACGGGCATCAGTCTGCACAGCGGAGACGTCATGGCTCTTGCGGGCGACTCGCTCCTGATGGTGGACATCAAGGGACGCAGGCTTGCCGGAGTGCGCCTCGCCCAACCAGCCCAGGGCTGCTTCTATGATAAGGCCAACGCCATGAACTATCTCGTTTCGGACGGACACGTACAGCTTTTCCGTGACAAGGAGATCGGTAAGCCCGAAGCGTGGCAGCAGATGGAGGTGGGCATGTCGGTGCCGATGAACTGTCATAACGTCATCCTCGCTAACCCGCGCCAGCGCCAGTCGTTGCTCGTGGGCAAGTATTCGTTGTTTCGTGTGGCCAACCATCAGGACGTATTCAACAGCATAGGCGAGGTGGAACTCGCATGCGCGAGCGGCAATAACATCTACTACCTCGTGGGCACACGCCTCTTCCGTCAGGCTGTGGGCAAGGACGAGGCGGTGCAGATAAAGGACATCTCGGGCGGAACGGGCGACGTGAGGTTTATGCAGGTCATAGGCAATAGGCTCTATTACGTGGACAGCGCCAACAAGGCGTACAGCGCACGCCTCTACTCGTCGTACCTGCTCAATTCGCTCCTCTCGTTTGACCGTCTCGTAAGTCCTGCGGTCCGTCATGAGGTGACGGCGATGGGAGCGGACGGCGCCAACGTGTATCTCGGCATCCGCGACGGCCTTGTGAATCTGCATCGTGCCGACTCGTGCCTTGACAGCAATGTCTTTATCAACAGATTTGTGCGCGGAAGGGACAGGGTGGCGTTCGCCACGCTCAACGACGGCGTGTTCACTGGACGTGACAACCGCTTCCAGCGCGTGGCCGGAACGGAGCGTCTGGCCTTCGTGCGTGACGTGGCTTTCGTGCCTTCTGACAGCAGCCACACCGCACTCTATATTCTGACCAACCATGCCCTTCTGCGCAGCCATGCTGACAGCCTCACGATGATGTGTCCAGCCACGGGCTATCGCCGTCTGCTTGCCGCAGACAGCAAGCGCATCTATGGAGTGGCCGATTTCGGCATTGACAACCTGACCGACTCCGTGCGCCTCTTCTCCGACGTGCACTTCGAACCCGAGGCTTGCCTCGTGGCAGACGGAAAGGTGTATGCCGGGTCAGGCAGCGGCGTGTATGTCTTCGGCGGAACGGAAGGAAAGCAGGAGGCAGCGGAGAGCGGCTATACGGTCGTAAGGTTTGTGGCCAAGACCCTCTTCTCGCGCACCAACATCGTGCTGCTCGTGGTTCTTGTGTGCGCGTTGGTGGGCTTCGTGTGGTGGTACGACCGCCACATACGCCGCATGAATACTGTGAAAAACCTTCAGGAACGGCTGCTGGCGAGACTGGCCGAGCTTAGTAATGTGGAAGATCTGCTCGGAGAAAACCTCCGTAGCAATATAAAAAAGTGGGAAGCCGAGATAAAAACCATCGGTGATCTTCCGCCCGCTGAAGCCAAGGAGCATGTCAGAGAACTTAACAAGGACATCCAGAAGGCCACGTTCAAGGTGCCGACCATACTGTCGCTTAAGATAGAAAAGCAGATAGAGATTCTCAATGCCAAGAAAAATGCCAAGAAAGATGCAGAGGAATGGGATAAGAAGATAAAAGCCAGCAAGGAAGCACGCCTCAATGGAGATGTGGCTAAGATGGCGGACGCGATAAGAGATAACGAAAAATGGATTAGTTCGGCTGTTCGCTATGAGTCTGTCTGGGAGGAATTGTCTGACATCTTTGACGGTATGATTGATGTGTCTGCTTTGACGAAGGAAAGTATAGAGAAACTCAATGACTTTGATGACCCTAAAGATAAACTGGAGCATCTGTACGGTATCGTCAATGATAAGGAGGAGAAGTTCTCGGTAGAGAATGTCGTCAAGCATATAAAGGCATATCTCTCGGAGCAGAAGTTTGTGGAGAAAACCAAGGATTATGTGGCTGAGGCGATGGCTGATCTGACGGTATATGATGGGAAAAAGATTAACGATAACACTTCGTTCAAAGGCGTATATGAAGGATTGGTGGAAGCCTTTCAGAACATTTTGGACAATCTGGAGTCAGACCGACCGGACGTCTATGATGCCTTGTCGAAGATGGAGGTTTTGTGTAAGCGGAGAGACATGTTCCTGGCAGTACTCAGAATACACCTTGATATAGACAACTATTTCCTGATATTGAAGAAAGAGGCAGACGCTGCTGTTGGTTCTTCCTTAAGGAGAGAACTGGTAAACGAACTTTCAGGATATAGTTCTGACTTCTTCGAAAAGGGTTGCATCGTGGACAGTGTACGACGCTTTTATGAGGTGGCGGACAATAGTCAGGACGCTCAGCTGTTGGATATGATAGGTCTGGCACGCAAGAAGGGCGACGGACTCTTCTTGGGCGAAAAGCTTCTCCTGATTATGATGGCGCAGAGTAAGCATAAAATCAGTGCCTTCTCCACTATGGCATGTGCCTCGGAACAGCACATCCGAAAGCTGCGCCGAGAGATTATAGGAAAAGGAATGAAGCCATGTATAGAAAAGCTGAAGAAGTATGCCGAGGAGAATCCTACGAGCTTCGCTCCTTTACTGCTTGGAGCCTACGAGTTTTATATTCTCGATGAAACACAGAAGTATAAAGCAAAGGATAAGAGGGAAGCGATTGATAATTAATTAGTTATAGTGGAAAATGGCAAAACCGTTGTAAATTGCAGATTTGCAATTTACAACGGTTTTGCCGTTTTTTATGGTCTTTTTCGAAATCGAATTTATTTTGCCGTTTTCGGAATGCGCCGTTTTCGGATTTGCTATGTCGATGATAATAGCGAGATTTGCAACATCAAAACGACGTACGTCAGGATTGATAAATGGAGAAAACAAAACCGTAGTTTTAACTTACTAAAATGTAAAACGCTATGAAAAGAAATTATGAATTTTCAGCTTTCGTACTCGCAATGGCGAGTGTGTTTGTAATGGCAATGCCGCAGGACGCCAGTGCACAGGGATACCTTAAGGCTCTGCCTAAAGCGGCGAAGAACTTTACAAGGGTTGGGGTTATAAGCGGATATCGTGCTGCGAAAGGTTATGACAATGCAGTCAGAAACGCAAGACTCAACAGCAACCTGAACCGTCAGGCCCGTCTCTCACACATCAATAACGGTGTCGCTGTAGGTGGTGTCAAGGCTAACGCCGTAAACGTCCTTCCTGACACATCCAAAAACAAGACCAGAAAAACCGGCGTTAAGCGTAATCCGAAGGCAAAGCAGGCAAAGGTGGAGGCACAGAAAAAGAAGGACGTCCTTGACCGAGAGAGCCTCTACGCACGAGCCATAAGCGCTTTGCTTGACGATAAGAATAAGGAGTTCGTCTCGCTCATCCGTCGTTCGTCGGACGCCCAATACGCCCCTGCCCAGTATGCGTATGCTATGAGCAATCTGGAGCGTTGCGAAGGACGCGAGAGAGACAAGTGGCTGGAGCTGGTCAGACGCTCGGCTGACGCCGGATACGGACAGGCTTGCGCTTACATTTCCGCCCTTTATGACTGGTATGGTTCGGAAGGAAACTTTGAGAACAATAAAGACTCGGCGTATGTGTGGGCAAGGAGAGCTTCCGACTTGGGAAGCAAAGACGGCCATCTGCTTGCAGCAAGCTATGCTTTTGAGAGAGGAGACACTCTCCAGGGTGTGAAGTATATGGAGCGTGCTTACGCTTATGAGTTTCGCCTTGACTCTTTGTATACGGAATATTACGGCGAGCGTTCGCTGAATTACTGCCTTGTTTATTACGAGGACACACATTCGTGTGCCAGCTGGCTTGCACCTGATATGTACGACAATCTTCTGTCGTGGAGAGTGTTGAACGCCAAGACCGAAGCAGAACACCAGGCCTGTTATGATCTTGCACAGTATGTTTCGGACGAGCTGTTCACATCTTATTCAAGCCTTGTTCTTGCCAACTACTGTATGGGGTTTGGCAATCTGATGCCCGCAACGCCGGAGGGTGTGGTTATGCACCTTGAAGAGGCTTCCGAAGAAATACCAATGGCTACGGCGAAGTTGGCAGACTGCTATTATGCAGGATATGGCGTGGAGCGCGATTCCGTTTATGCTCTGTCGTTATACAGGGATGCGGCTGAAAGAGGCTCGGCTGAAGCCATGTATATGCTTACCTTCTTGTATAATGATGCAGAATGCTACGATTCGGTGAGAGAATGGGGCATGCGTCCTGAGCTGGCCGATTCGGCAGACATACAGTATGTTGTGGGTTGCTCGTATTATAATGAAGAGGAATATAAGAAGTCTATCGACTATTTCGTGCGAGCAGCCGAGGGCGGCAACGTCTACGGAAAATGGATGGCATACGTGGTTTATGCCACCATCTTGTGCGACGAAGACAAGGCTTTCGAGTATGTAAGGCAGGCTGCGGAGGCTGGCTATCCGGACGCTATGAACGATCTGGCGATATGCTATCTGAATGCCGATCATGTAGACCGCGATGTGGCCAAGGCGCTGCAACTGTTTGGGCAGGCCAAGGACGCCGGATATCTTCCAGCATATAACAATCTTGGCTGCGTCTATTATGCCAAGAAGAGCGAGTATGGCATGAAGCCGGACCGTAAGCGTGCTGCAAGGTATTGGTACGAAGGAGCTGAGAAGGGCGACCCTAACTCCATGTTCAATTATGCTGAATGTCAGATAAAAGGCAAGTATGGCGTGGCGAAGAATGAGGCAGAAGGCTATGGCCTGATGCGTAAGGCTGCTGAGGCCGGTTCGGAAAACGCCGTGATATTTCTGGACATGGAAGGAAAGTGAGATATTATAAAAACAGAGAACCGTAACACAATCCTATAACTGACAAAAAAAACAATATTATGAGAACATCAAGATGGCAGGTCTGATGGCAATGGCGCTCATCGCATGGCCTACCACAATAACAGCACAGTCGGCTAAGTATGACGCCAAGACGGTAAATGCTGTGACGGAGCGTTTCGTAGCTTACGCCAAGATAAACAGTCAGGGAACCGATACGTCGGACATGGACGCTTTCCCGCTCAATCCCGGACAGCGCGAGATGGCACGCAAGGTGGAGGCTGACCTGCAGGCCATCCTCCGCGGAACATCGGCCACCGTAACGCGCAGCGAGAGCGAGTATGTGTATGTGAAGATACCGGCCAACGCCAAAGGCATACCCTCCGTCATGTTCATGGCGCACCTTGACGTCACGCCGGAAGCGCCGGGCGGAAACATCACACCCGTTGTTCATCGTGGCTACGACGGCGGCGACCTGCATCTGCCAAGCGGACTGGTGCTCAGTCCGACAACGCCACAGGGCAGACACCTCGCCCAGTGCGTGGGCAAGACAGTCATCACCTCCGACGGCAGCACAGTCCTTGGAGCTGACGACAAGACAGGATGCACCGTCCTCGTGACGCTCATAGAGCGAATAACGCGCAACAGGAAGATGCGCCACGGCGACCTCTATTTCGTGTTCTCGCAGAACGAGGACATCGGTAGGGCAGCCGACCGGTTTGAGGTCAAGTATGTAGGAGGCGGTTCGCCAGACGTGGTGATAGACATTGACGGCGACGCGCCCACCCACTTCTCCGTGGCCAACTTCACGGCAGTGGGACGCACATACCGTTTCGTCGGAAAGGAAGCACATCCCGGCGACGCATACGCCAGCAAGTACGGCGACGTGCTGACGGCAGCGGCTTACTTCATCGGACAGATTGCGCCGCAGAAACATCCGTCGGCAAGCCGTGGAGAGCAGGGATACATACACTGTTACACCATGACGCCCGTGGTGACCACGGACGGCGAAAGCTCGACGGAGGTGAGAGTGCGCATGCGCTATTTTGACAAGCTCGAGGGCGACACGCTCCGCACCATGCTCAATGATGCCGAGGCTTCCGTAAAGACAGCCTATCCCAACGTACGCGTTGAGGCCACACCAGAGGTGCTGCAGTATGAGAACGTGGCTTACTCGATGCCGTCGTCGCTTACGCAGCTGATAGTGAAGAGCGCGAAGGAATGCAGCCTCACTCTCAAGCCGAGAAGCGAACGCGGCGGCACAACCTCAGCCATGATGGCAGCCAAGGGACTGCGTGGCGGACCCTGCCTCTACAGCGGACAGCAGGCAGAGCACAGTGTGTATGAATGGACATGCGTGGAGGATATGCTGCAGATGACAGACGTGGCAGAAGCCATTGTACGCAATATAGCCCGCGAGGGTGGTTCGTTTTACATAAAGTAAACTACATTTCGTAGTCCCGTGTCGTCGTGACCGACGGTGCGGGATTTCGGGCGTTTAAAGCCCAAATATGCTAAACAGGTGAAGAAAGTTGCTGTAAAAATTGGCTGATTGACAAATAATTAGTAATTTTGCACCCACATTTGTGGCATGATGCCACGAAGTAACATAATTAATAACCAAATTAAACAAAAGAAAACAAAATGATTATCGTACCAGTTAAGGATGGTGAGAACATCGAAAGAGCTCTCAAGAAGTTCAAGAGAAAGTTTGAGAAGACAGGCGTTGTGAAGGAACTCCGCGCTCGTCAGCAGTACAACAAGCCTTCTGTACTTAAGAGACTCAAGATGGAGCACGCTATCTACGTACAGCAGCTCCGTGACAACGAGGAGTAATCTCAGCTTCTCAATTCGTTAACTAATAAGGTCCCGCCTATACATTATATATATAGTGACGGCGAGGGCAGATGTAACAGGAGGTGTACTAACACAGACATATAATCATTTTTAAGATATTGAAAACCCGCCTGACCGCATGCTTGACGTATGTGTAAGGATGTGACGACGGTGGGGCAGGAGATGGCAAAAGTCAGACTAAAACCGGCTTTTGCCATCTCTTTTTTTGCCTATAAGGGAAAAGATGTGATAAAAATGTGTTAGAATGAAAAATATTAAGCTAAAAATTTGGAGATACGAAATAAAAGCCGTATTTTCGTTGACGAAATAAAAACAGTGTGAAGACCTATGACTATTACGGATTTCACCGACTATATGCGCTATGAACGCGGACGCTCGGAACGGACCATCGAAAGCTATCGCAGAGACCTGGAAGCGTTCCAAGCCTACTTCCATAGCCTGGAGGCAGACCTCGCGTTCGAGACCGTCGACACGGACATCGTCCGCGACTGGATGGAGGACATGATGGACCGCGGCAACACAGCCACAAGCGTATGCCGAAGGCTGTCGGCGCTCAAGTCGTTCTATAGGTTCGCGCTCTCACACGGACTGGTCAGCCGCGACCCGGCTTACGCCGTCAACGGACCGAAGAAGCGCAGACCCCTGCCGCAGTTCGTGAGAGACGACGAGATGGAACGGCTGCTCGACCAAGTGGAGTGGGGCGACGACTATAATAGTGTACGCACGCGTACAATAATAATAGCGTTCTACGAAACCGGAATGCGACTCTCCGAACTCATCGGACTGGACGACGCAGACGTCAGCATTGACAATCGGGAACTGCGAGTCATGGGAAAGGGCAGCAAGCAGCGCGTCATACCCTTCGGCGACGAACTGGCAGAAGCCATAAGCCGATATAAGGAACTCCGCAACGCAGAGACGCCCGAACGTGCCACACACGCACTCTTCACCGACAACCGCGGACAACGCATGAGCGCAATTCAAGTGAGGACGGCAGTAAAGAGAAGCCTCTCGCTCGTATGCAAACTCAAGAAGCGCTCGCCGCACGTGCTGCGTCACAGCTATGCCACAGCCCTGCTGGACAACGGCGCCGACATCGAAAGCGTGAGGAAGCTCCTCGGACATGAGCGACTCTCCACAACGGAGATCTACACCCACACTTCCTTCAGGCAGCTCCGCGACGCATACCGTAAAGCACATCCCAGAGATTAACCTATATATTAACTAACCCAAGTGCGGGAAACGTAAGTGAGCCGCAAGCTACTAACGCATACCGTACTCCTAAACCAAGAAAAAGGAGGAAACTATGGAGATCAAGATTCAGTCGATACATTTCGACGCTACAGAGAAACTGCAGGAGTTCATAGAGAAGAAAGTCGCAAAGCTCGAGAAGACTTTCGAGGATATCAAGTCAGCAGAAGTGCAGCTCAAGGTGGTAAAGCCCGCGACAGCACAGAACAAGGAGACAAGCCTCACGGTGGCAGTGCCGGGACAGACTCTGTTCGTGGAGAAGACCTGCGACACTTTCGAGGAGGGAGTAGACCTCTGCGTGGACGCAATGAAGGTGCAGCTGACCAAATTCAAAGAAAAATCACGTAATATGTAAAAAAAAAGCCGAAAAGTTTTGGCGGTTGAAAAATAAGTCGTATCTTTGCAGCCGTTTTAGAACGAGTCCTAAATCGCAGTTAAACGGCTGCAAGGATTTTGCCTCTTTAGCTCAGTTGGCCAGAGCACGTGATTTGTAATCTCGGGGTCGTTGGTTCGAATCCGACAAGAGGCTCAAACGAAAAAAGTACTCGATTTTTTACGAAATCGGGTACTTTTTTTATTGTCTTTCACTTTTCCCGCACACAAAACACGCATGTTTACAAAAACTTTTTATTTTTGCAAACAACATTAATATCACGAAACAGTACAACTTATATATTCCATGCGTACAGCCATTGAAATAAAACAAATTCATATTCTGCTATCCGTTGTTGCCTGTATGTTCTTGAGCCTATGCGTTCACGAAAGCCGCGCACAGGTATTCATTCTGACCAATGACCAGCAACTGCGCGATCTTGCCAATTCTCCGGAAAAGGAAATAGATAACACCACGGGAATAAACAAAAGCAAAATGAGCCTCAAGCAGGCTGTGGAACAAGCCAAGAGCTGGCATTCCGACCAGATAGTGATTGCCTTCGACGAATTCTTTCGTCAGTATCGCGATGACAAAAACACGGAGCGCAAACTCACTCCCGACATGGACGAATACGTGAACTGCATAGCCAAAATAAGCAATTACACCACCAAGAATGCAGGAGCGGGACTGCAACTAAGCTTGCTGAGCCCGCTGGAACTGGGACAGGCTTACCGAAATCAGACCGGGAACACAGGCAAATGGGCAGCATTCAAAGTGGGAATGAGAAACGCACAAACAGGTAAGTTCAGCATACAAATGTGGCAGCAGACACTGTGGACAAACAACAAGGGCGCAACTCCCGTGAAGCTTGGCGCGGTGAAAGCATACGCTTTCAAGGGAAAAAAAGTGGAAAAGTACAGCAGTTGCTGAGCGAACATGC
>OIYY01000076.1_pt1 | contig 70091 bp, 120 predicted proteins | sample 1588341 | NCBI WGS metagenome assembly OIYY01 (sample SAMN03283287) | human gut metagenome | biome: human-associated habitat; material: feces | host: Homo sapiens | place: Peru | collected 2012
GTCGGGCGAAGTTGGAAAGAGAAGTTGGTTATTCAATCCTTAAGGACGGAAAAGGTAATCCGGTATATCTGGATGAACTTGAACCGAACAGAGGTAACATGAACACAGAGATTTTCCCGGAATGCGGGATCATGTGCTACTTGGCACAGAAATAACAGAAAGGAGCCGGGACCTATCCGGATAAAAGGCGCGCCGGGTTCCTTTCAAAAAATGAAAACAAAATGTGAGATTTATCGTGATTCGATGCAGAATTACAAAAAATACGGAATACCTAAAGCACAGCTTGTTATTGCAGATGTGCCGTATAACCTGGGAAACAATATGTACGGCAGTAACCCTATGTGGTATGTCGGTGGTGACAATAAAAATGGAGAGAGCAAGCTGGCCGGAAAAGCGGCGTTCAATTCCGACTTCAACTTCAATCTCTATGAGTATTTCCATTTCTGCAGCAAGATGCTGAAAAAAGAGCCAAAGGAAAAAGGAAAAGCGCCATGCATGATTGTGTTCTGCAGTTTTCAACAAATACCGACCATGCTCAAAGCAGCAGAAAAACACGGATTCAGGAATAGTATACATGTTACATTCTGCAAAAATTATTCTGCGCAGGTGCTTAAAGCAAATATGAGGGTAGTGGGAGCTACAGAACATGCGCTTATCCTGTACCGAGACAAGCTGCCAAAGTTCAACAATAACGGAAAGATGATATTTGACTGGATGCCGTGGGAAAAAGACCCGGATGGCAAGTATCCGAAAATTCATCCAACGCAGAAGCCAGTATGTCTGCTAAAAAAGCTAATTAAGATTTTTACGGATGAAGGGGATGTGGTAATCGACCCGTGTTGTGGCAGTGGCAGCACACTTCGGGCGGCAATGGAGCTTGGCAGGCCGTGTTATGGATTCGAGATTGATCGGAATTTCTATGAACGAGCAAAAAATGAAATGCTCGTGGAGAATTACGGCGAGGTTTCCATGCGAGCTGCAGACAAAAGTACGGGACAGCAGAATATCTTCGATATGTTGGATGGGGTGATGTAATGGATTTTGGCTACTACAACATGGACTGCATAGACGGAATGAAAGAGTTCCCAGACAAATATTTTGATCTGGCAGTTGTTGACCCGCCGTATTTCTCTGGACCTGAACGCAGAGGATTCTATGGGAGAAAAATCTCTCCCATAGGTGTCCAACGGATATATGAAAAATCAGAATGTTGGCAAGTGCCGGATGAAGATTACTTCAAAGAATTGTTCCGGGTATCAAAGGAGCAGATCATCTGGGGATGCAATTATTTTGAATACCAATTCGCACCGGGAAGAATTGTATGGGATAAGTGTAACGGCAATAGTGATTTTTCGGATTGCGAGATTGCTTACTGCAGTATGCATGATTCTGTGAGATTGTTCCGGTACATGTGGAACGGGATGTTCCAGGGAAAATCCATAAGTGAAGGGCATATCCAGCAGGGAAACAAAAAGTTGAATGAGAAGCGGATACACCCAACGCAGAAGCCAAAAGTTTTGTATGACTGGATTTTCGGCAGATATGCAAAGCCAGGGCAGAAGCTATTAGATACTCACGTCGGAAGCGCAAGCAGTCTTATGGCAGCTCATGACGCCGGACTGCAGTATGTGGGATTTGAGAAGGATCCGTATTATTACGATCTGTCAAAAAATAGACTTGAACAGCATGAGGTGCAATTGAGTTTAACTCAACTTAACTTAATTAACGAATTGGAGGATGGAAAGGAGAATGAGTATGAACGTATACATCAGCGGCCCTATGCGGGGCATTGACAACTACTATGAAAATTTCCAGATAGCAGAAAGAAAGATCAAAGAGTACGGGCACCGGGTAGCTAATCCGGCAGATCTTGATGTTGAAGGACTTACTAGAGAACAGATGCTTAATGTAGACTTTGCGATGATGAATCTGTGCGACGCGATCTATATGCTGAAAGGCTGGGAAAATTCCTGCGGAGCTAATCGGGAATATGGATATGCACTTGGCAAAGGAATGGATATCATGTTTGAGAGTGACAAGTAAACAGCGGGGAGGCAAAGCTAATGGAGAAACTTAAACCGTGCCCGTTCTGCGGGGGAAAGAGTATACATATTTGGAGAACAAGCACGCCTTGGGTATCATGTAATAACTGCCTTGCAAATACAGCCTGTGCGCTGACAGAGGAAGAAGCAGTTAAGTATTGGAATAGGAGGGTAAATGATGAGGCTGATTGATGCAGATCTGCTGATTGAGGGCAGAGTTGAGAATGATCCGGTAGTTATAGCTGCGAGATGCGCACCGACTGCCTACGATCTGGACAAGGTTGTGGAACAGTTGGAAGAACGGACAACATTCCTGAAGGAATGCACAAAATATGGGAACAAGGATGCGGAACAGCAGGAAAAGTCATATGCCACCATGATGATGTATGAAGTTGCATACTTGGTAGATGATCTGCTGGAAATCGTGAAAGGAGGTGGAGTAGATGGTTAATTTTAGCGGATTCGATAGGGGTGTGATCGGGAAGCCGCTTCCGGCTGATTCTACGCTTAATAACATGAAAAAATACCAGCTGATCGAGCTATTGCATATTGCGGAGAGTAACCATAAGGTGCTGGTTGATGCCTATGACAATGCAGTTAATACCAACAAGTGCAATAGCTGTCCAATTATGCAGGCGGCGAAAAAAATGAGGTGCGAAGATGAGGTTTGACAGATTCGACTTTCTGGTTGATATACAAGATGTATATATTCTTCCAACAATCAGAATAAGCACACAGTATGAAATGATTGATAAAAATTTCAACATTCAGATTCATTTTGCAGTATTTCATTTTAGATGGAGGTGGGTAGATGGCAATTAAACAGATTCTGATGAGAACCGAAATGGTGAGAGCAATTCTGGACGGGCGGAAGACCTGCACACGGAGGATTGTGAAATCTACACCATCTTTCTTTGAAGTGAATGAAAAACCGGTATATCTATATGACACGGAGCCATCAATGGGGAAAATTTATCCACCATGCCAGCCGGGAGATATCTTGTATGTCCGGGAAACATGGGGTATCAGCAATATGGACGATGAAAGCAAGATGGCCTATATAGTATATCGAGCATCTGAAGAGCAGGAAAACGAAGGCTGTCGAGAAGTGCATCTCCCAGATGAAAAATTTGAAAAGATGTATGAATCTATGGTGGAAAGTGAACCAGAATGGCGCCCATCCATCCACATGCCCAAAGAGGCAGCTCGTATCTGGCTGAAGGTTACGGATGTGAGGGTGGAGCGGTTGCAGGATATGACAGATGATGATGCAGAAGCAGAGGGAATGCCAGACAGCTTTGATTATCCAGTTGATAAGGCATATTGCCCATTGTGCAAAGGGGAAGGAATAATCGGCACTGTAGATGTTCATTCGCTTGGACATATGGATGTTGACTGCCCGTACTGCGACAGCTACCGAAAGAGATTTGAAAATTTGTGGAACAGCATTAACCAAAAGTGCCTTGACTGCTACGGATGGGATGCAAACCCGTGGGTCTGGGTGATCGAGTTTGAGCGGTGTGAGAAACCGAAGGAGGTAGAAGAATGAAATATACGATTGAGACAACGGAAGATGGATGGGTTGAAACGTTGGAGATCAGCGGTCATTCCTACGAGAAAAACTGGAAGAGGCGTAGCAGTGGTTGTTATCGGTGTGAAGAGGGAGATTTTACTGATCGCATAATTGCCGATGGATACGCACCTGATTATTTGGGAGATGATCTGTATGAAGTTATTGATGAAAGCCCAAATGGGCTAGATATGCACAACTTAGTGCGTGATTATCTGGAGGAATGACTATGAAAGAGATTCTTTTCCGTGGTAAGCGGATTGATAACGGCGAGTGGGTAGAAGGTTATTATGTAAAAGCACTGGATATGTATGATAAGGAAATACATGTAATTTTCGACACAACGGCAACTTTTTACTCATTTGGAGAAACATCTGGTTTTGAATTAGTTGACGCTGAAACAATCTGCCAGTGCACTGGATTGACCGATAAGTGTGGCAACAAGATCTGGGAAGGCGATATTATGCGAGAAATATATTGTCCGCATCATCCATACGAAGTTATTTGGGATGATGAACAAGGCGGATGGGCGTTAGGAATTGATCATGAGCCATTATATTACATTGGTAGCGAAAGCGGCGAGAAACACGAAGTAATAGGAAACGTATATGACAACCCGGAATTGTTGGAGAAAAGTAATGAATGAGAATGAAGTAGAAATCCTGTTGAGAGATATGCAGGAGTATCGTGAATTAACAAACCGTGTGAAAGCCATCTATGGAGATCAGATGACTCTAAAAGATATGGTGGATGTAATGGAACGTATCATCCGGGAGCCGGGCAGAAAAGATCCGGTCAATGCCAGAATCCTTACATACGATGAATCTGCCATGTGGGATGAATATAGAAAAGTCGGAACACCAGAAGAATGCTTGCGGAATAAAGACTTCTTGGATTTTCTTTCGGATGAGATGGATCCTGACGATTATGAGATGTATTTGCGCATATATAATTCGCTTGATGAGAAAGGAGACGGCCATGACGGAGAATGAAGCACTCGAAAGCGCATTGAAAAAAATAATCGCACAGGAAAAGTCTGATTGGGGATATATAGAAAACTTTGATGTTGATGAGAATTGGGCGGTAAGAACAGCTATTGAACATGTGAAGCAGTACAGGAAGATCGGTACAGTGAGGGCACTGAAAGAAGCAGCTAAGTATCTGGGATTAGTTAAGATACACGGAACTGTCGGAAAAGCTATTGAGGCATGTGCAGCCTATGAAGAGATCGGTACGCTTGAAGAATGTCGGGAGGCTATGGAAAAACAGAGAAGGAAGCTTGTGAAAAATCCATATGGAACAAGTTATATCTGGAAAGCTGGTTATTGCCCTGTATGCGACTGCGGAGTTACAGCAAGATGGGATTATTGCCAATGCTGCGGGCAGAAATTAAGCTGGGAGGATTAACTATGGATCCTGATTATGATTACTGCTACGAATGCACCGGATACGGTGATAACTACTATGAAAACGAGGACGGCGAGATGATTTGCAGGTGTTTTGAATGTCCATTTTTTAATAGTGGAGGTGATTTTTATGAATGATGAAACAAAAGAAGAAATCAAAGCGGTTCTTACATTATTAAAACATACGCTTGTCAAAAATGGTGTGAGCATGGGAAACAGCGGGAAAAAACTGTTATTTTTTAGCACAAATCACTATGTGGCTACTGGAAAATTTGATGGATTCAGTGTAGAAATGGATAGTTTGGTGAAATAAATGTTAAGAAGTAAAGAAGAACGAGCAAGAATGGAGGGTATGGCGCAGGCAGTCGTACTTGCGCAAGAAAACTTTATTCCATCAACCATCCTAACATAAAGGATTATACAAAAATTTGTCCTATATGTAAAAAGGCATTTAATGCTAAAAGAGGAGGACATTTCAATGATGCTGTGTATTGTAGCAGAAAATGTAAAAATTTATCTTGTTCCCCGATTTGGGAGTATAAAGGAGAATCACACAGAGTTATTGAATGGGCTGAAATAGTAGGTATAAATGCACACTGCTTGTTGCACAGAAAAAAATTGGGATGGACTATTGAGGATATATTGACAATCCCATTGAAAGGCAGGAGAAATGTCGAATATTAATTATAAAAAACTGTATGCAATAAAAGAAAATAACCGGAAGCGAATACTAAAGGTTTGTCCGGATATGAAAAATCAAAGCGGTATTTACTTCTACACAAGAGAAGATGAAAACGGAATATCGTACTTCTATATCGGCCAAAGTGTTGATTGTTTAGAGAGAAACATTTCTCATCTATCTGGATATCAGCATATAGACTTGTCAATTAAAAAGAGAGGGTTTTATAGCGAAGATAATCCGTATGGGTGGAAACTTAATTTTATTCATTATCCAGAAAGGGAGCTTGATAGATGGGAACAATATTGGATTTTGGTATATACAAAGAAAGGTTATCAATGTAGATATAACAAGACATCTGGTGGTCAAGGGGATGGGAAAGAGAAAATAAATGAATTTAAACCATCAAAGGGCTACAGAGACGGGATTCAGCAGGGCAGAAAGAATATGGCTAGGGAATTATCATCTATCGCAGAAAAGCACCTTAAAATCGAATTGAGAGCAGACAAGGCTAATAATAAGGTGTCACAGAAACAGTATGGCAAATTTATGGATTTGTTGAAAGAAGGGAATTCAGAGTGATAACTGAACGAGATGAATGCTGCGGTTGTGCAACGGAATCGTATCCTTGCCTGGGGGATAGTTGTCCTAGAAGACATACGGTGGTGCTGATCTACGACGAGTGTGGGGATGAAGTAGAAAAATTATACAAAGTGGACGGAATGCAGTTATGTAGCCGATGCACTTTGAATGAACTGGAGGAAGTTGATTATGAAAGAGAAAGAGGCTATTGAATATCTGAAAACAAAATATTTGCACCCAGATAGTCCGGCTAATCCGTCAAAAGAGCTATGCATTATGCATAACGAGGCTCTTGATTTGGCAATTGCAGCCTTGAAAGAAGAGGATAAGCGGAAGAAAAAGAGTGTTACGTTAGAGCAGATCAAGGAAATTGTTGACTATTTGAATCAAGTATGCGGAACGAGATACAAATACAATAACAAGCAGACACAATCTTACATAAATGCCAGATTCTCCGAAGGATATACGATGGAAGATTTCAAGAACGTGATCGACAAAAAGGCAAAGGAATGGAAAGGTACGCAGTTTGAGCAGTTTTTGAAGCCTGGAACGCTGTTTTGCACCAAATTTGAGGGATACGTCAATCAGAAAGAGAAAGTCTTCAGGCCAAAAGGACAGCAGGATATTTTAGGCGAGTGGAGGGATAGCTGATGACCAGAGAAGAGACACAAAATCTTTTGGCAATGATGCAGGCAGCATATCAGAATTACAATCCACCTAGCAAAACAGCAGCGGTAAATGTCTGGCATATGATGTTGCAGGACTTTGACTGGAAGCTTGTGCAGGCAGCATTTGTGGCTTTTGCCAGAGAGAACGCCAGCGGATTTCCGCCATCTCCCGGTCAGATCATCGAAAAAATCCAATTGCTCACTAAACCAGAAGATTTGAATGAAATGGAAGCATGGGCATTGGTAAGTAAGGCTATAAGAAGAAGTGGTTATAATAGCCGAGAGGAATACGCAAAGCTGCCGGAATCAGTTCAGAAAGCTGTAGGTTCCTCAAATCAGTTGTGCGCTTGGGCAATGGATACAGAATACAATGAAAGTGTTGTGAGCAGCCACTTTGTACGGTGCTACAGGACAATTGTTGAGCGAGAAAACACAATTGCAAAGATGCCGGAAAATATCCGGAAACTTATCGGGGAAGTGAATCATAAATTGGATGGAATAATCTGTGGACCTGCTAAGTTAGAAGAAAAATAAATATCGGAAGGAGTAGGGAGGTTTGTCCGGACAATAAAGCTAGCTTTACTCTGAATGATTATGAAAAACCAGAAGGAATACAGTGCAAAGTTGTATAGAACGCGGAAAGAAAACGGATTATGTCCGAGGTGTGGAAAGCCAATGGACCGGAAAGGTTGTCTTTGTTCAAACTGTTTAGAGAAAGATAGGGAATACCGTAGGGAAAACAGAAAATTTTGCAGGGAACATAAAATTTGTCCGATGTGCCAAAAGGAAAAATTGTTTGGCAATGAAAAGCAGTGTGTATTGTGCAGAGCTCATTATTATGATTACCGCCAAAAAAATCCTGTATCGAAAGAAAAAAAGCGGATATACAATGCAACTTTTAGAGAGAAACAAAATAAACTATACTCTGAAAGAATTGCAAGCGGTATATGTACACGCTGCGGAAAATTAAAAGTTGTTCCAGGCAGAAAAAAGTGCAAGATCTGCCTTGAAAAAGATATGATTTTGCGCAGAAATAGGAGGGCTTATGAGGTCGAACTTCAACAGACTAAGTAAGCCGGAAGTTGATTTTTTGTTAGATAACTGTAATTTTTCTGAAGAAGAGGAAATACTTTTAAAAATGGCAAGTGCCGGAAACAGTGATATTCAAATAGCGGAAAAATTGAGTATGTGTGTTTCCAGCATAACAAAGAAAAAGAGGGCAATTATATGTAAGATCATGGAGTTTTTGGAGGTATCTGGCAATATGACTACAATTTATGTTAATGGAAAAAGAGTCACTAAAGAAGAACTCAAAAAAAATGAAATTCAGATAGAGGCAGTCAAAAAAATTCTATCCGAGAAATTGACGAAAAATAAATAAAATTGTAGAATATGGCTAGAATAAAACCTAGCCATTTCTTTTAGAAAGGGATGGCCAAATATGAGTAAACTTAATGTTGCATATTTAAGAGTATCAACAGAATCTCAAACCGAAAAGTACGGACTTGATGTGCAAAGGCAGAAGATTCTGGACTACTGCGAAAGAAAGGGAGTGAAAATTGACAAGTGGTATATAGATGGTGGGTACAGCGGAAGCAAACTTGACCGGCCAGAAATAAAAGAGCTGCTTGACCATGCAGAAAAAGGGTTGATAGGAACGGTTTACATTTATAAGTTGGATAGAATGAGCCGAGATGTGATTGATACACTTAACCTATTTTATAAAATTCTTCCAAAATATGGCGTAAAAGTAGTTTCTATGACAGAAGATCTGCGGACAGATAACCCTATGGACAGGGTTATGCTGACTATGAATGCTGCTATGAACCAGTATGAACGAGAAGTAATACGTATGAGAATGACCGCCGGAATGATTGAACGTGTTAAAAAGGGATTCTGGATGGGTGGAGGACTCATCCCATGGGGTTACTATTATGACAGAAACGATGGGATACTTCATGTAGATCAGAAAGAAGCTGAAATGGTCAGAAAAGCATTCAATATGTATTTAGACGGGTATTCATGCGAAAACATTGCGAAAATTGTAGGTTTCAAGTCAGAAAAAATTGTTAGGGACATTCTAAAAAGAAAATCTAATATTGGAATGATAGAATACAAAGGAAAAGTGTATAAAGGAAAGCATGAACCAATAATAGACGAAGCCACTTTTAATAGAGTGCAAGATTTAATGAGAAAAAGAACTACTAATTCGCATGTAAACCACGATAATTTATTAACCGGTCTTTGCTATTGCGGAGTTTGTGGTGCGAGGATGCGTTACCAAAAATGGGGGAATTATCATAAGATTGTATGTTATTCACAGTACAAAAATAAAGAATACATGCAACGGTCCGACCACTGTTATAATCTTAAACCGTTTGCGTCAGATATTGAAGCGGAAGTCGAAGATTGCTTTAAGAGATTTCTGATAAATATTGATAATCAAGATGAACCGCCCAAAAACCACAAAGAAGAGATAGAAGAATCTATAAAAAAATCATCCGCAAAAGTAAAACGATTGTACATGCTTTATGCGGATAATCCTAGTGATAATCTTTTGGAGGTAATAAAAGAGGAAGAAGATAAAATTTGCAGTTTAAAAAAACAATTGGAATTAGAAATTGAAAACGACAGGAGGTCTGATACAGAAAAGATCGAGAAGATCAAACGGATGTCTGATGTATGGGATACATTGACAGTGCGGGACAAAAACCGTGTTTTAAAAGAGTGTATAGAGAGAATTATCATTACAGGGAGCGATATAGAAATTCGCTTCATTACTTTATAATATATTCTCCCATATCTTACTATCGCGGGAGCGAACGTTAGAAAGGGGAGAAAACCGGAAATGGCTAGGTTTTATTCTATTTTTACTGTTTACATATTGTTATTTTGAAGAGTTGAGACGGTTTTGCCGTCTTTTTTTATGCCAGAATATAAGCAGAAGGAGGGAGAAAAGAATGTTTTCAGATGAAATTTTAGAAAAGATTTTTGCCCGGAAAGAATTGCAGAGACTTGATCTACAGACACAATCAGAAGTCATTCATGCAATAGAGGAAGTTTTAGAGGAGGTAAAGGAAGATGCCGGTTCCGTATCAGAATAATATGTATCCACAGATGCCGTATGGCCAGCAACAGTACGGTGTAAATTCATATCTTCCGTATATGCAGCCAAGATTTCAGCAACCGGAAGTTCCAGTGCAGCAGGTTCAGCAACAGACTCAACCGGTGCAACAGATGCCAAGGGGACTTAACGGAATGGTCGTGCAGGCAATTGAAAACGTGACAGCTGATTGTGTGCCTATGGACGGATCAGCAGCTTTCTTTCCAAAACAGGACTTGTCAGAAATCTATGTTAAAAGTTGGTGCGCTGATGGAACAATACGCACATTGACCTATAAACCGGTTCAACTAAATACACCCAAAGAAGTACAGGCTGACGCAGATAAAATGGCTTCTGGACTCGCACAGAACGTCACAGAGGTATTTGAGAGACGCTTCAACGAACTTTCCGAAAAGATTGACCGGTTGGAACTGTCAATAGCCAGACCTGGAACAAAAGGAAGAACTGCCACAGTGAAAAAGGATGGTGAATCTGAATGAATCCGATGAATTTAATGCAGATGTTTCAAAATCCACAGCAGTTTATGCAAAATATTATGGGTAACAGCCAAATCATGAGCAATCCAATGGTAAGAAATATAATGAATATGGCTCAAAGAGGAGATATACAAGGCATAGAGAAATTTGGAAGGAACATTGCAAAAGAAAAGGGAATTGATTTTGATAAAGCATTTGCTGAATTTAAAAACCAATTCCCCATAAAATAGCTATTTGGACTTTGGAGCAAAAACTTTTTCTAGTGGCCATTTTTTTTGCAGGCGTTTGGATAAAGATTGATCGCTTATTCCGATTTCTGCGGCCCATTCATGAAGAGTCTTTGAAACTCCGTTATGTTCAATGATTCTGTTTGTTGACTTGTTTGTAGATTGAATTTTGGAATCAGCCCATCTGCAATTTTCTGGACAGTAATTTTTATCATTGTTTATTCGGTCTAAGGAAAAGCCATTTGGTCTTCCTCCGACAGAAATAGACCACGAAACAAAACTCCAAAAATTATGCCATTCATTGCACACTTTGATTCCTCTAGCGCCATACCGGTAAAATTTTGGGTGATTTGGATTTTCGCATCTTCCAAGCATGTTTTTCCAAAGTCCATAAAGTTCGTTGGCGCTTCTCCCGTCCAAGTAGTTTGGACTGTTTTTGAGCAAGCAACCGCAACTTTTTATAGATCCTTTTTTGAATTGATATGGTAAAACTTCTGTAGTTTTACCACAATCGCATAGACAAATTAGCTTTGTTCTTCCCTTTGGCTCTTTGTGTGTGGAAACAACAGTTAAAAGATTATTTCTTTTTCCGATGTAGTCTTCCGGCTTTATTCTTGCGGGAGACTCGTTAGAAAACAAACATTTTCCGCAGGATTTCTGATGTCCTTTTATAACTAGGTCAGGAGCGAGAGAGATTTCTCTTCCGCAGTCACATAGAAACAAAAAACAATTAGGAACATTTGACTCAATAGCTTTTCCTAAAATTTTTAGGTGACCATATTTTTTGCCAATATAGTCTTCAATTTTGTATTTGAGCATAAAAATAACACCTGTCCTTTCAGTGTAAATGTCCTATACAAGTTTTATGTACGGAAACTGTTAGGACAAACAGCTTTCGGGAGCTACCCTATCCGTACACAAATATTATACAACAAGTTTTATAAAAAAGATACTAATTTCTTGCAAGAATTAAGTATATATCAATTTCAGGAGGTAAAATCATGTTTAATTCAAACACACCTTTTACAATGCCGGTAACTCCTGCTTATGGCAACGGAGGAGATGGCTTTGGAGATGGCAATGGATGGTGGATCATCCTGTTTGTTCTGTTTTTCGTATTCGGAGGATGGGGCAATGGAGGCTGGGGAGGAAACGGTTCCAACTCTAGCTATTATACGGATTCTGCGATCCAGCGTGGTTTTGATAACCAGGCAGTTATCAGCAAACTTGATGGAATTTCTAATGGATTGTGTGATGGTTTTTATGCCGTGAATAACGGTATGCTTAACGGATTCAATGGAATCAACACAAACATCATGCAGACCGGATTTGGAATCCAGCAGGCAATCAATGCAGATACCGTTGCCAATATGCAGAACACCAATGCATTGCAGGCACAGCTTGCAAATTGCTGCTGCGAAACCCGTGAAGCTATTCAGGGTGTAAACTACAACATGGCACAGAATACCTGCGCTTTGCAGAACACCATGAACAGCAACACCAGAGACATCATCGACAGTCAGAATGCAGGAACCCGTGCAATCCTTGACTATCTGTGCCAGGAGAAAATCTCTGCTCTTCAGGCAGAGAATAATGATCTTCGTCGGGCAGCTTCTCAGGATCGCCAGAGCGCACTGCTTTCCACTGCAATGTCTGCTCAGACACAGCAGATCATTGATGCGGTACGTCCAACACCGGTTCCATCATATCCGGCATCTAACCTTTATGGTTATGCAGGTTGCGGATGCAACACCGGCTGCGGATGCTGACAACAGAATAATTGTAACTTAACCAAACAGGTTATGTCTGCATAGCAGAATTACACAGGGCAGGCTTAACGGTCTGCCCTTATCATTTATGGAGGTAAATATTATGGCTGAATTTGTAACTGTAGCTGCTCAGGAAGTAGCGCAGAACGGGAATGTGGTTTTTTCAAACACAGCGGTAAAAGCAGGAAACTGCATCAAACACCGGGAAGGTTCCGGCATTATCACTTTAAGAGGACTTACTAACCAGTGCCGGGCAAGATATTTTGTGGAGTTTTCCGCAAATATCGCAGTACCGGCAGGCGGAACAGCAGGTGAAATTTCTCTGGCAATCGCAATCAGTGGAGAACCGGTTCTTTCTTCACAGATGCGTTCCACTCCGGCAGCAGTATCGCAGTATAACAACGTGTCCGCTGGAATCTATGTAGATGTACCGGCAGGATGTTGCGTGAACATTGCGATTGAAAATACCAGTACGCAAGCTATTGAAGTAGCAAATGCCAATATCGTTGTAACGAGGGAGGCGTAAAAGCTATGGATGTTAAGAGAATGTATTGCATGACTGAAAAACTGGCTGAATGCGCCGAAAAGCAGTTTGATGCTGGAATTGAAAATATTGACACTGCCGAGATGGGACAGGTTGTAGACATGATGAAAGATCTGTCGGAAGCAATGTACTATCGGGAGCTGACAAAAGCCATGCAGGAATTTGATGCAGAAGATGTAATGGAAATGCTTGACCGTTACGGAGATGGACGGAAGTTTTACGATCATTACCGGTATGCAGATGGCAGATTTGCACCGAAAGGCCGCGGAACATACCGTCGTGGCTACGAGGAGCCGCCCTACTACCACATGACGCCGGAAATGTACCGGAACATGGAGCAGTACCGGGATACGGACAGAGGTTCTGGCAGAATGTACTATACGGAGCCGTCTATGAGTTCTGACTCTGTTAGCCACATGGAGAGCCGGTATGATATGGCAAAGCGTAATTATACCGAGAGCAAAGAGCTTCACCGGGGCAACACACCGGATGATAAGGAACACAAAATGAAAGAACTGGAAAAGTACATGCGTGAGATTGGTTCTGACATTGCAGAAGTGATTTCTGATGCATCACCGGAGGAAAAGACTCTTCTCAAACAAAAACTGCAGGTTATCATGCAGAAAATCCAGTAAAAAGTGCAGGGTGGTGCGGTTTTGCATCACCCTTTTTGAGGTGCAATTATGTTTGAAATCAATGGAGTAAAATGGAACATAGAATTTGTCAAGGTAACAAGTCCATTTCTGACGCGCTCTGACGGCTCACAAAGTGTTGGAGTGACAGATGCCAATACTTCTACGGTTTACCTGTCAAACCGGATTAAAGGGGCATTTCTGCGCCGTGTGTTGGCACATGAATTGTGCCATTGTTTCTGTTTTTCTTTCAACATACATATGCCAATGGAGCAGGAAGAATATCTGGCAGACTGGGTGAGCCTTTATGGAACAGATTTGATCTACTTGCTGGATGATTTGATGGGAAGTTTGAAAAGGAAATTTGCATAAAAATGCAAAAAGTTTTTTCTATTTTTTCAAAAATTTCCACGGCAAAAAAATACCCCCCTATATCTCATTTTTTCATCCAAAAATCGGTTACAGGGTCGGTAAAAAAGTGGTGAAATTTTGCGAAAATTTTTCTGAAATTTCCTTGTCACGGAAGGTGAGAAGGCTGACCTCGATGGTCTCCGGCTTTGCTCCGGTGTAATGCGGCAAATAATCAAGTTTTAATTTTCCCGGATATGTCCCGGCATCCTGCTTTATGGGCATAGAATCACCGGGAACCGGGACAGGGATAAAATAATATTATAATCGTACACCAAGAGCACCGAAAACGTCAATGGCTTTTTTCGTCCGGGCATAGTATACCCGTCGATCTGCTGCGATCTGGGCAGACTTTTCCCGCTGTATTAAGTTGTCAATGTACATATGAGCATCAGAAAAAGGGTGGACAAAATCCACCCTAAACCATGCAGAAATCACCGGGAAAGCCGGTTGTAACGATCATTTTCCCATCTGGACGGCGGTAAACAACCCCGCACCCGTCCGCATAAGTTGACCATACAAGCCAGCCTGACGGCGTGAGGTTTTTGCCGGTCTTGTAATCCCGGAACGCATAACGCGGAGAAATCCCGCTTTTTTCCTGCTCCAGTGCGTTGTTGATTGCCTGTGATTCTGTCACGAGCTGCACACCGTCGCGAGTGTGCAAAACATAATTTCTTTCTTTCATTTCCTTTTCTCCTTTTCAATTTCATAAAACCGCCGCCGGTAGTGATCCGGCGGACATCCTCTGCGGCGGCTAATTCAAACAGTTTTCAATATCTTTCGCAAGGTGCGGAAATGCTTTTTCTATGTCTTGCACGCTGTCGGCGTAATAATCACCAACAATTTTCCCAAAAATGCGAAGATTGCCGGAATAAAATCCGCCTAAGTCATTAAAATATATGTCTAATCCTGTCACCTGTTCCGGCTTGTCTCCATACCACATATCAATATTTGTTTTTCCCATTTTTATTTCCTCCATTATGCTTTTCTATATCCGTTTTCAGCGGCGTATTTTTCAAGGTCTTCCAGCGTTTCAAACGTTGCCACGATTCCACCAAATCCTTTGGCGATTCGGTCAATGGTGTATATACCGCAGTCATGCAGACACGCACAAAATTTCATGTTTCCTTTTTTGAGCAAAAACAATTTTTTCATTTTCACTTCCTCCATATTCTCAATTTTTCCCGTTTCCGGGTAAAAGCAAGCCGGGGAGTCGAACCCCGGGGAACCGCCCTTGCTAAATTTTTCCGGTGATGATCTCCCAGGAATACCGGAGACCGTAGCCGATTATGAGCCAAAAAAGAAAGTCTGCCATGTTGTCGCCTCCTGTTATTCTACAAATTTTTCCAGCTCTTCATCTGTCATGCTGTCCACTTTTCTTCTTGCTGTGATCGGTTCCAGTTCCATTTCTCCGACAAAGTAAGCAAAGACGATGCTTTCTAAAACGTGTCTATCTTCTCTATTCATATTTTCCCTTCCTGGTCTGCCATCATCAGCACCGGGAGACCGTCCCGCGGTGGACGCCCTGACGGGCGTTTCGGCTTGTTAGTCGCAGATATACGACCATGCATTTACTTTACTAGTCCCGTATCTTTTCAAATATGAATCGACACGCTTTGCAAATGCTTTCCGGACTTCATAAAGTCCGGCAATGATTATTTCAATTTCTTCTTTTCCGCATTTTTTCAAGTCCCGGCAGTTGCTCCAATATCCCGGTTCATATTCCGGATTCTGTGAAATCCTGCACACGCTATAATTTTTTAATCGTGATCCGTTTTCCTGCCCGTAATAATGGAGTGATGTATAAACTTCATACTCTCCATTAAGAGCCTTTTTAAGTTTTTCAATCTGGCTGTTGATCTCTTCCAGATTTTTTTCTTTGAAGTAGCTTTCTGAAGTTCTTGCATGTTTAACCATGCTTTCAGCGGCTGCCATTTCCTCATCCGTTGCGCTGGCATACATTCCGGCACCATAGCAAAAATCTTTTTTTATTGATGGCTTTTCAAAATCAATGATCGAGCCATCCGGCAGCTCCACAACATATGCAAGTTTCTTCCTTGCATAGTCTTGCATGTGTGGATCATCTGCCCATACTTCCTTTTTAATAATGTCCATATAGATTTCTTTCAATTCCTTTTGATTTTTCATTTTTCTTTTCCTCCTCCGGTGTTTCCGGTTCTTTATTTGATGGTTTTATTATATAACTAAAAAAAGTTATTGTCAATATAAAATGCAACTTTTTTTAGTTATTTTTAATTGACTTTTTCGGATAAAAATATTATCATCTATACATAAGGAGGAAATGCAAAAATGATTCGTTTCAAATTTGACGTTGCCGGAGCACTGAAAACCGCAGGAATGACAGCATACAAGGCACAAAAAACAGGTATTATATCACAGGATACATGGAGAAAAATAAAGGAAAATAACGCAAATATAAGTATGAAATCATTGAATAATATATGCGCCGTTCTGAATATGCAGCCGGAGCACTTAATATATTATGAAAAGGATGCGGCAGAGGAAAAAGAAATAAAAGAAAAACTTGAATTATAGTATTGACAATATAACTAAAATAAGTTATTATAATATTGTCGAAAGGCAATAGGCAAAAGCCGGAAAGGAAGGTAAAAGATGCAAGACATGAACGAAAACGAGATGAAACAAGTAGCACTTGAGAAGTTCGCAGCAATCCAGAGAATTAAAAAGTACGGACAAGAAGAACTTGAGTATCAAGAAAAACTTGTCCGGGCAGAGCTTCAAAATCTGGGAATCAGTACAGAAGATCTTGAGCTGAGCAAGTAACACCACCGGGGCGGGCAACCGCCCCACATGAAAGGAGAAGGAAACATGAGAAAAAATATAAACCAGATCACAGCTGACAAGCTGGATAAAATGGAGCTATCAGAAAGGGCTAGAAATATCATAGCACAGACGGATATAAACGTCATGGAAGAGTGTTTCGGAGGACTGGAGACAGCCGAAGAAGTAGAAACATATATCCGGGAAGAATACCCGGAAGAGGAATAAAAAGCAAAGAGAAGGAGAAGGAAAATGGCAAACTGGAAATTGAACTTTGAAAAATTAGAAAATGCATTTAAAGAAGCGAGAAAAAACGGTTATGAGCCGGTTTATAGGATATGCGAGGGAATAACACAGTATTCTGTTAGTGTAGATTCAGAAGCAACCGGGAAAAGCGTATACAGCCAGAATACAGGCGACTGGTCGGAAATCGTGGACTTCTGCGCTACGCATTGCAACCCGGGTTATGATCTGATTTCTGGACTCGGATGCACTGATGACGAACTGACAGAAGCAACTATGAATTATATTCATAGTCTTGGCAAAAAATGTAAATACGAATAATAAAAAAGCAGCGGTTTCTAGCTGCTTTTTTAGTGAAATAATGAATTTTCAACTCAACGTTTCCAGCAGGGCAGAAACGACACACAGCAACCCCATGCGCTGCTGATAGGCTCCTGCATGATCTGGCAACCATGCAGGAAAGAAAGTACCCAAATTATAAATAATTCGGAATAACTTCACCGATTAAAAAATATCACATTTTTTGATTTTTGTCAACTTCTTAAGCCGTCCAGAAATGGGCGGTTTTTCTATGCCAGGATGATAATAGTTATATATAAGAATATTATATAAACATGCTATATAACAATTTATATGAATATTTATATAAAAATTTATATATACATTTATATAAAAAAGATATATAATAATTTATATAAGTTGCTTATATAAGAAATCTATATAAATATTTATATGCTATGGAGGGCGAAAAGATGGCAAATACAGCAGATTACACAAGAAGAGCTATTGACAAATACCGGGCGAAATTCGACATTATACAGATCAAGGCACCGAAGGGAACAAAGGAACGTATAACAACGTTGAGCGGTCAGAGCATGGCGGCTTTCTGTTTGCAATGCGTTCTTGATCGTCTGGACGAGCTGGAAAGATCAGAAACGGCACCGGAACATGAACAACCAGCAAATACACCAACGAATAGCAAAGCAGACCAGCGGTAAAAATTCCGGTTTAGGTCTGCTTTTTGTGTGCAAAAAACCGGCAGTCCTCGCGCGAATAATATAAACCTTTTATACAGTCTATAAGTATATATAATATATAATACGTCTATAGATCTATGGGTCTTCTGAGGTAAAAGTAGTATATATATTTATATATAGGGCAGTATATAAGACCGGAAGATAAATAAAATAGTATTGACAAATTGAAAGATTATGGATATTATTATAACTAAATTAAGCCGAGGCGCGCAGGTTCTCCCGGAGTCCGTAGAGGGATAAAAGAGCCGATCAACGCGAGAGGAAGCAAGAGCAAGGACGGACAGAAACACAAGCAAAGTGAAGCACGCTCGTAGATCAGACTTTAACAGGTCTTTTCTACGGGCGTTTTTTATTTCCCGGAAATCACAGAAGGAGGTGCAGAGCATGGAAAAAGTAGAGGATTGCAAAGCGGATCCGGAAATATTTGAAAATGACATTGACATGTATTTGCAGATCTTCTGCGAAAACCAGAAGCCGCCCATCGAGGATCTGACGAAAGCAAGTCAAAGTGTTTGGAATGCAGCGCTAATGTATGTACATAGACATGTATTTAAGAATCGGGAATATTTTAGAAGCACTGAAAATATACAGGCCAATAATAAAGCCCCCATCAGTAATTATTATATATATAACTATAATCTAGTAAATGATGTATGTGATTATTATATATATCTATGTATGCAATATGAGAAAGAAATAAGTATATTAGGATTTAGTAATTTAACAGGTATTCCAGATAGCACAGTTTACGACTGGGGATATAATCCACAGAGACAACTAAGCCGTGTAGGCTCGGATATTTGCAAAAAGTTGCAAAAATACAACGAGGAAAGTCTGGAAAATAAACTTGCATCAGGCAAGGCGAACCCAGTGGGAGTTATCGCAATTCTCAACCGTCGTCACGGCTGGGCGAGTCCATACACGGCAGATAGCAACCGCCAGAGGGCGCAGGCATTAACAGCAGATCAGTTGCCGCAATTGGGACAGAACAACAAAGGACTACCAGACAAAACGCAAGATATTGTGGATAGCGGAGACGAAGCCACGATATAAACGTAAAGAAAAGGCACGATATTTTTTTACATTGTCAAAACATGTGAGAAATTGTGGAAAATGACGAACAGAACCGGGAAAGCCGGAGAGAATAACCGGGGGAGGGGGTCTGGCAGATCAGCGAAAACCGCCCTACTAAGTCCCCCAAATTTCCCAAAAAACAAAAAGGCCTCCTGCATAAGCAAGAAGCCAATTCAGAAAAACTATTTGTTTGGACTTGATACAGAATCCAGATAAGCGGTGATGGCCTTGTCAAGTATTTTTGAAATAGGCACACCAGATTCCGTAGAATAAGATTTAAGTTTTGCATTAACATCAATAGATAATGTACTTGAAAATCTGACTCTATTTTTTAATTCGCTGTCATTAGGCATATAGACACTCCTTTCCGTAAACTTATTTAATTTTATTGCAATATGTGCTTGAAGTCAACAATGACATATGGTATACTTAATTAAGGTTAAATAAGAAAAGGGGATAAAACAATGAAAGTAGGATATGTCAGAGTCAGTACAGTTGAGCAGAATGAGGCAAGACAGATAGAAGGACTGCAAAAGTACGGGATTGATAAATGGTACATTGAGAAAGTTTCTGGCAAAAATACAAATCGGGCGAAACTACAGGAAATGATTTCGACACTCCAGTCTGGAGACACGGTTTATATCCATGATTTTTCTAGGCTTGCCAGATCGACCAGTGATCTTCTGAAAATGGTTGAAGAATTGAATAGTCGTGGTATCCACCTCGTCAGCAACAAAGAAAACATTGACACATCAACACCTACTGGAAAACTGATGCTTACTATGATTGGCGCGATAAATGAATTTGAGAGAACAAACATGCTGGAGCGTCAGAAAGAGGGAATAGCAATTGCCAAGCGTGAGAACAAATACAAAAACTGCGGCAGGAAGAAAAAAGAGCTTGATGGTGAGTATGAATCCTTGATTCAGAGTTATGTGGACGGAGAAATTAGCAAAGTGCAGTTGGCGGTAATGATGAATGTATCAAGGCCAACATTGAACAGGATTTTGAAAGATTATGGGGGAAAAGAAGAATGATGGATTTGTCAAATAAGTGTTTTATCACAGAAAATTCAAATGAAAGTGAAAAACTCCTTCGTCTTGCGGTTTCGCTTGGATATTCATTACCGAAAGGCTTAAAGGTTCTTGCTTCTGGCAGAATCTTTAAGTTTACAGGATATCCGTACAAAGCGGTTACTTGTCCTGAAATGGCACCAGATAGTGCACTTTACTATTCTGAAGCTTTTGGGGATGAGGATATGGAACTGAAAGACATAATTTCAAGAGCAACACGTTTTTGCAGAGCACATGGATACAACACATTAAGATTGTATGCAGATGAAACAGATGAAAATTATACCGGAAGTGCTTATGCAAGAACGGCTGACGGAGGTTCTCTGAAATCTGATTGCATTATACCGAAACCAAGAAGAGTAACGCTGGAAGAAATTGAAAAACGTTTTGGATGTCCAATTGAAATTGTATCGTAATAGGAGGCATAGACAAATGACCGGAAGTGAATATCAGAGATTAGCAATGAGGACAAATGACAGGAAATCAAATGACAGGCTGTTTGAAGCGTCTGCATCAATACATCAGGAATGTAAAGACTTTGGCGGAATCTTAAACGTCTGCCTTGGATTGTCTGGTGAAGTTGGAGAGTTCAACGACATGATTAAAAAGTGGGTGTTCCACGAAAAAGAACTGGACGTTGAACACGCAAAGAAAGAAGCTGGAGATATTTGCTGGTACTTGGCAATGCTGTGTGAGTCTTTTGGCTGGAGCTTGGATGAAATCATGCAAATGAACGTAGATAAGCTGAAAGCACGTTATCCGGAAGGCTTTGACACGTACATTGCTAATCACCGGAAAGATGGGGATGTATAGTGAAGATCGGGAACAAAGAAATCAACGATGAATGCCAGAACTGCTCGGAAGTCCTACAATGCGAACTGTTCCGGCAGGGTCATGGAATTGGCAGACAGCGTGAGAACGTAGCAGAAATGATTATCTGCCAGTTAGAGCATCAGGGAAGATGCAAGAAGTAATGGGCTATCGCCAAGCGGTTAAGGCACAGGACTTTGACTCCTGTATCCCCGGTTCGAGTCCGGGTAGCCTAGTTGGGGACTTTGGGGTGTCCCCAGAATGGATTCTTTCCATTGTTTGGCTTCTCCTTTCCCCACTAGCGGAAAGCTGATTAAAGAGCCGTCGCAAGGCTCGGTGGGGTTTTAGGTTTTGCTGTGGTAGTTTCCTTGGTGTGAAGGAGTTCGCCAAAAAGAATCACAGCAGGCGGTTTAGTAGATGCGCGGCGCGTTGAAAGATTGTCTTAGTTGGCAGCTACGTAAAAAGCTGTAAAATGCATATGTCAGTTGCGCAGGCATATGCAATCTTGGAACATAGCTCAGTGGTAGAGCTTCCGGCTTATATCCGGAGAGTCCCGGGTTCGATTCCTGGTGTTCCAATTCTGGGGAAGCGGCAACGATTGGCGGTGTTGCAGCTGACTGTAAATCAGTTCCCATGTGGTAAACAATGGAGGTTCAATTCCTCTCTTCCCCACTTTGCAGAAATAAAATAGAGCGTGAGATACGGTAGCGGCTCAAGGTATTGCGTAAATATACAAGTCAGGTAAACAGCTGGGTGATACCCTACCGATAAACAGCAGAAAATCATAACGCGTGTCCCTGCTTGCAGGTGCTGACTAACTGCTGCATAGTATCATTTCTGCAATCAAGCAGTGTTCCCATAATGGTATTGGAGCCGGTTGCTAACCGGCCGGCGTTTATTCGCCCTGCAGGTTCGAATCCTGCACACTGCGTTTCGGTCAGATATGACTGAAACAGTCTGGGAGAGCCGACAGGACTTAAAATTGGAGAGCTTGCGTAAGTCACGCTAAAGATCATTGTTGCAACGATGCCTACGATAGCATAACTGGAAATGCCACGGATAAGCATCCGGAGATAGTGGGGTTCGATACCCCACCGTAGGACGAGGTCATAAGGTTACAAGGTGCGCCGATGACCTAATAAACCCAAGCGAACCTGAGTTTTGGCAACGATTTTGACTTAAAAATCGAACGCGCAGAGGAATGTAGTAGAGGCGGAGAACTGCGAGAACAACGTACATCCGAGGTAAGGCACAAAGAGTTGGGATGTGCCAAAGCTCTCTGAGTGAGTAATCGGTGGTTTATGAGAGCATAAAAATGCCAACGTGCCCGAGCGGTAAAGGGAGCGGTCTTGAAAATCGTCTGTCAGAAATGGCTTGTGGGTTCAAATCCTACCGTTGGCGTTCCCATTGGGTATCACGAAATCCTACCAAAATTTCAAAATGGAGGTGCAACCATGATAAGTGAATTTGTTGAATATGTTAAACAGGCATGGAAGAATAAGCCAAATGTCAGCAGTCCATTGAATGCAGACCGTCTGAATCATATGGAAGATGGAATTTGGAACAATTATGGAAAGATAAAAGAAATCATTGCAGAACTCGTTTCTTTGAATGTTGATATTGAATCTATTATAAATCCAAACGGTGCAGAAAACGGTACAGAACGTTGGTGCAGATATGTGGTTTTAGGAGATTTGGTACTTGCTTTTTGCCACCTTGAATTACTTTCGCAGGCAGCAGCATACACAACTGGTGTAGGCGTTCCGGCTCCCAAGAATGGATCACTTAATGTTAAGGATGAAACGGCAACATACTCTTTTCAAATAAATCAAAACGGCGTTTTTCAAAATTCTGTCGTGCTTCCCGCTGGAAAATACAATGTGTTTGCTGCTTATTTAAAAGCTTAAAAATGGAGATGCAAAAATGTTAGAAAATTTTGTGAAATATATTAAACAAGAATGGAAAAATAAACCAGATACATCTACCCCTCTGTCAGCTGATAGGCTGAATCATATTGAGGGGGGGGTAAAAACTAATTCGGATGCAATTAACGAAATTATTACTGGCGTTGCGAATTACAGTTCTGATGAAACGGAATGCGGTACATGGAAAGGAAAACCGCTGTACAGAAGAATCTTAGAACTTACTGACGCAACAGACAGGAAAAATTACGATTTTAAAAAAATTATTGGGTCTGTAACAGTTGTGAAAACAGTTGGTCATACGGCTCAACCGAATGGAAACTTTGTTCCGCTCCCATATTATTTGAATGATAGAGACTATGCCGCATATTATATCAGTTCGAGCCTACTTTTTACTTATCGCTGCGGAGGATCGTATGGTGCCGGAGATGTGGAGTTGGAAGTATACTACACGAAATAGTAGCTTACATCTCGAAACGGACGGCATAGGTGGAAGGGAGAAAAGATGTTTAAAAGACTTTTCAATTTTTGGATTCGGCGGAAAACGAAGAATCTCACCAGGATTCCGCTGTTTACCATGGTATTTGATTACCGGAAGTATCAGCGAGATGGCAAGCCGGGGAGTTGCACATTTTACGCGCACCCGGACATTGCACAGGATGAATTTGTGAAAGAGAAACTTGGCGAAGTTGTTGACCATATCCGGGACAATTACGATCTGGATATTTTTACGAGGATTTAAGATGAGCATGGCAGAAGTAATTGAGAGCATAGAAAAAGACATGTGGCGAGATTTGGAGAGTCGGAGCGTACCGGAAGAACAGATGGAAGTGATTGATTGTACGACTTTAGGAGAAGAGCCAAATTCACAACATATTTGTGGAAGAATATCTGGGAATTATTCTTCAAAAGTGCCGTGGATAAGTGAAAATTCAATGCCGGAAGAACTTAGAAGATGTGTCGAAGAGGCATTGAAAAAAGGCATTGCTCAACATGCAGGCATTACATAGAGCGTGACGGAGAATGTTGCAATGCGGATTCTGACTACTGCGGTGGCTTCAGATGTTTAAATGATTCATGTGAACATTGGGAGGGATGGAAAAATGGAAAAGTATAGAAAAAAGCCAGTTGTCGTAGAAGCGTTTCGGTATGACGGCGATCTGATTTACTCAAATGGTGAATGGTACTGCCCAGACTGGGCTAGAGATGCATTCCAGAATGGAACCATGTATTTTGATTCTCTGGACTGCGAGGAACCGCCGGTAGAGCTGTTCATTGACACGCTGGAAGGTAAACACCATGTTTCTGTTGGAGATTTTATTATCCGTGGCGTTCATGGTGAACTTTATCCGTGCAAACCGGATATTTTCGCAAAGACATATGAGCTTGTAGAAGAGTAAATTGGTGGAGGTATAAAAATGTTTACATTAGGACAATGGATTGTTTTAGGAGTTTTATTATTAACAGGAATTGCTGTTGGTATACTTCTTTTTCTGGCCTGCGATAGCAAAACGGCAGGAATTGTAACTATTATCGGTACTGTGGTAATTGTTGGAGCGTTGGCATTTGGAATGAACTGGTACAATACATCAACTGCCAGTGGAATAAGAGGACTGAAAGACTTTAAGTCTGAACTGACAAACGGAATTGAACGGGAGATTACGATAACCGCAGAGGATGGACGGGAAATCTTTCACTATCAAGGAAAAGTTGATGTAGAAAGCGATCATACCGACAATTACATTAAATTTGAGAGCGAAGAAGGAAAACGGTACTTGATCTATTATGGTATTCAGGACACTATAACGATTATTGAAAAATGAAATGGGAGATAAGTGATGAAAAACTTAGAAAATTGGAAAGAAGTAACAAAAGGACTATACAGGTATGTAATTGGTGCAAATGTAGCATATGAAATCCATGTGCTGTTTTGGGATCATGCAACGGATATTAAGACGGCAAAATCCAGTTTGTTTTTAGTAGGTGAATGGAGAACAAAAGCTGGCAAAAATACAACGGAGCGTGAATGTTTACTTTCTGAACAGCCGTTATTTGAATGTCTTGCAAAAGCTTTTGAAGATAATGAAGAAAACAATCAATAAGTAATTATTACCTGCTGCAAAAAAAGGGGGAATTATTTTGCAAATTGTTTTAATTACATCATCAATCTGTATTTTGTTTATTTTTTGTTACTGGATCTTTGATAGAATCATTACCGCAAAAAGACTAAAAGAGAATCAGATTGCTTGGGATGAATATAGCCGAAACATGAGTAAATCCGAAAAAGACGCTTGCTACCTTGAATGGTGCAATGAACGCAAAATGCAAATGGGATGGAGTGCTTTTTATTTTCCACAAAAATAAAAATGTGATTAAAACAATTATCGGCTGATAAAAGATGTGACAACGGTTAGTTAAAAAGGAGACAAGCATGCTTACTAAATTTAATCGTTTTGCTATTTTTCCCAAAATGTGCAACTCATGTCATGGATACATATTTCTGGAAAGATATCGTAGAGCAGATGTTTTTCATCATTTTGCAGATGTTCCTAATGGGCATCCGTTTTGGAAAGAAAATATTTGCCAGGAATGTATAAAAAAGTATAGTTGAAACAATTACCGACTGAATATTGATTCAGCCGCTAACCTAGAAAAATTATAGGCAGAGGTCTTACAAGCACCTTTGCTTTTTGAAAGTGGAGGTGCTTTTCTATTGGCATCTGAAAATCTGAAACAAACAATCCAAGGATACGAAAATTATATACAGTCGCATGGCATAGATGAGACGGTCATTGAGGCATACGTAGAAGCCTGTTCCGTGGCTATAAATAATGAAAAGGATACAGAATACGGCTTGCAACTCACAAAGCGGTCTAAGGAGCTTATAGAGCGTTACTGCATGGATCAGACCGGTGGGACGATCTGGGATCTGGAAAAATATGCACAGGACAGCAGCAGTTCTTTCCAGCTAATCAACCAATATTATGAGATTTTAAAGCTTGAAACTTTTTGGAGCTTTGAAAGTTTCATGTACTACATGGAGAAGAAGAGACCATACGGGAAGCGTTTTTATTATCCCAGAAGGAAATCACTTGGAATTGTAATAAAAGATCTGGAAGATCTGGAAAATAGAGTTATTAAATTCTATGGGCTTTCAATGCCGTCTCGTGTCGGTAAATCTACAATTTGTATATTTTTTCTTGCGTGGATAGCTTTAAGGCGTCCAAATAGCCATTCAGCTATGGGCGGACATTCTGGAATACTGGCAAAGGGATTCTATAAAGAGTTAATGAATCTTTTCACCACAGAAGAATATACCTTTGCGGAGCTGTTTGCATTTTGGCATCCAGAATATGCAAAAAGAGCATTACCCACAGACAAAAGTGCGGATGAATTTACGATTACGCTTGGCGACCCGGATAGATTTGCGACCGTTACTTGTCGTGGTATTGATGGTACTTGGACTGGTGCAGTTGACGTATCAAAAGACGGGTATCTGTATGTGGATGACCTTGTAAGGGATCGTGAACATTCATTAAGTCCTATGCGAATGGAAAACACATTTCAAGAATACCTAAACAAGATGGTAGACCGTAAAAATGATGGTGCTAGGGAGCTTATGGTCGGTACTCTTTGGAATGTTCTTGACCCTCTTGAAAGATTAAGAAAACAGTATGATGGAAACCCGGAATATAGATTTAGACGTATACCGGCGCTTAACGATAACGATGAAAGTAATTTTGACTATGAAATAAATGGATTTTCAACAGCATATTACCGTGATATGCGTGAGCGCCTTGATAAAGCGGAATGGGAAGCTAAATTTATGCAACGACCGTTTGTACGAGAAGGACTTCTTTTCCCAACGGATGAGCTGCGGTACTTCAACGGCATTCTTCCGGATGGTGATTTCAGAAGAATCGGTGTTACGGACATTGCGTGGGGCGGAGGGGACAGTTTGTCAATGCCTATCGGAGCTGAATATGAAAACGGAGATGTCTACATTTACGACTGGGTGTTTAACGGAGGTCCGAAAGAAGTTACGGTTCCGCTAGTTGTCGGAAGAATCGTAGGAAATGAGATTAGGCAGACGCGTTTTGAAGGAAATGTCGGTGGCGATCTTTATTGTCAGTATGTTGACGAAAAATTACAAGACATTGGCTATAAATGTTCTTGCACAAGCAAAAAAGCTCCAAATAAAGTTGAAAAGTTAGCAAAAATCATTGCTTATTCTGGAGACGTAAAGAGAAAATTTATTTTTTTGGAAAGCAAAAGGCCTACGCAGGAAGAACTGCAACGAGATGCAGATCTTGGAATTGTAAGATACCGAAGGAATGATGAGTACCAGAAAGCAATGGACGAGCTGACTATGTTTGTAAGCATTGGTGGCAATGATCATGACGACGCGGCAGATGCATTAACACAGCTTGAAATGTTTATTGAAAATCCGCTTGCGATCAGAAAAGCAACAATTATGTCAAGCCCGATTTAAGTATGGAGGAAAGTTAATGGAAACAAAAAAATACCTTGGCCAGATCAAAAGATATGACTGTATGATTGCAAATAAAATCGAGGAGATCAAGAATCTCCGTGCAACACTTTATGGAATGCCGTCACTCTCCGGCGGAGAACGTGTGCAGACATCCGGCACAAAGGACATTGTTGGCAGCGGAGCACCTAAGATTGCTGATATGGAGTCAGAAGTGCGTACTCTCTCACGGAAAAGAGAAGAGATTGTTCGACAAATTGAGAAAATCCCGGATACGGACATGTATGATGTACTGGCAAAGCGGTTCGTGCTGGACAAAGATTTTAAGGTAATCAGCGTAGAAATCAAAAAATCAAAGCGTCAGACGTTTTTCATTTACGATAATGCTATTGATATGTTTGAAAAAATGTTTGGATACCTGTACATGGGAGACTAACCGCACAAAAATGCACTAAATAGCATAAAAACGTGTATTTTCTTTGAAAAATAAGTAGTATACAATATGATTGTAAAGTTTTAAGAAACTTTTCTCCCATCGGTAAGAGAGAGCATTGCTGGAAACGGCAGTGCTCTTTTCTTTTGCAGAAATGAGGAAAATTATGGAATACAAGCCAAAAACAATATATTGTCCACGGTGCGGCAGGAAAGTTGCTACATGGGACGGACGTTCTTCTATGCCGGTGATCGGCAGGTGTAAGAAATGTAATAAACGAGTTGTCTATTACGTTGACAACGATGAAACAGAAATTAAGAACATGCCGGGAAGAAATTGCTCTTCCGGAGTCACGTATTTGTAGAGGTGTGAGATGGCAAATCCGGGAAGAAAAATAATATGGACTGATGAACCAGAAATTACATATGAAAATGTTATTGATGTTCTCCGGGATGCAATTCTTGTCCATACTGCGAACGCACAAAGAATCCAGTTCCTTTTAGATTATGACGGTGGAGATCAGCCGATCATACGAAAAAAGCCAAAAACATACAGACCGGACATAGACTGCCGGTGCAATGATAATGTTGCGCATCAGGTTTCTAACTTTTGGACTGGATTTGGTTGGGGAAATGCTATAACGCTTGTCCAGAATGGAGACGGGAAAGATCAATACGTATCGGATGGCATTTCTGAGCTTAACAAGCAATACGATCTGGTGAAAATCCGGGCGAAAACACAGGAGCTTGGACGCTTTGTTGAAATCGGTGCATTGTGTTACATCTATGTTGATACAAATATGAATTGGATGGAAGGAAAAAGCTATTTTACGCTTGATATCCTAGATCCCAGAACCTCTTTTGTAATCAGATCAAATTATTATCCTGATAAACGTGTAATGCTCGGGGTCACTTATCGTTGCGATAAAAGAGGAATTAAGCATTATACCTGCTTCACACCGGATGCTCGTTATGAAATCTCAGAATGGGAACATGCAGAACGAAGCGGAGAGTTAAATCCGCTTGGTATGATACCGATTGTTGAATACATCAGATCGTATGATCGCATGGGTGTGTGGGAGCATCAGATTTCGGAGATGGACAATCTGAATTTGCTCATTTCAGATTTCTCAAATGATGTTGAGCAGAACACGCAGGCTGTATGGCACGCAAACGATGTTGATTTTCCTGTTAAGCAGGAAGTCATCGAAGAAAAAGACGGAACAAAGAAGTCTGTGGAGGAAGTTGTAAAACCAAAGTCTGGAGAATGGCTTAGTACATTCACTTCCCCTGACGGAAAGACTCCGTTTGTTAAGGCTCTGTCGATTGATTATGACTACGACGGAATGCTGAATGCAATACAATATCGCAGGAATAAAATTCTGGAAAAATGCAACGTTCCCCTCACAAGTGACAATGCATCAAACATCACAGGAGTGGCAGCGAGCAATGCTTCCGGATGGGATCATGCGGAAGCGGCAGCATCAAAGCAGCAGATGATCACAGAAAGTTGCAAACTGGAAGAAGTTGAAGTTGTTCTTGCGGCAATAGCAAACAATCCAAACCTTCCAGCTGACAGCCCGTTAAAGAAAATCACTCCGGCAGACATTGAAGTTAATGTGAAACGTCAAAAACTGTATGAGCTGTCAACGAAAGTAAACAGTGCTGTAACACTTATAAAAGCTGGATTTGATGGAGGAAAGGTATTAAATGCCATTCCGATTTTTGACGATCCTAATGAAGTGTGGGATGCCAGCAAAGAAACGGTGAAAAAAATCCAAAACAGCGGAATCTCTCAAGACGCAATCACCGGAGATGATATAGAACCGGAAAAACCAAATTCTGACAGGATAATGCAGGATTTATCAGATCAGGTTACAAACAGTCCACTGATTGATAAAAGCAGAGCTGAGAAATAATGGAACATGAATTTGACGAACTGAATAATCCAAAGAGCAGAGCAATTCCATATGAGCAGTATTTTGGGGAGATGGAACTGACGGAAGAACAGAAAGAAGAGAGGATAAAAGCATCTAAACGTATTGAAGATATGATGCTTTTTCTTTTTTCTTTACTTTCAGTCATGAAAGAATATTCCTACGAAAATTTAGAATTTGTTGTTTCGCAAGTAAAAAATCAGTATTCCGATGTTTTGTCCGTAAGCATGGAAATGGATGAATACTTAAATGGGTACGTGAATGATTTTTCCGAGCAGATCGTAGAAACAACACAAAATCATATGGATGATGAATGGTATCTTTCAGATGACCGGGCAATGTTTGTTGCGGAGAATGAAGCAAATACGACGTTTAATTACCTGGAATACAAAAAAGCTATTGAGTCCGGGAAGAAAAAGAAAAGGTGGATCACCATGCGTGACCGCCATGTAAGGAATACACACCAACTTGTTGAAGGAAAAACCATTGGAATCAATGATGTTTTCCTTGTTGGTGACAGTGAGATGTTTTATCCCAAAGACACAACATTCGGTGCGAGTGCACGTGAAATCGTGAATTGCAGATGCTCAATTAAATATTTTTGACACGAAACCGCTGATTCTTATTGGCGGTTTTTTATATGCCCCAGAGAAGGGGCAGAAAAAATATCGCAAGAAGTTAGAGAAAACTTAAATCGCAGAAAGAAAGAGGTATGAATCATGGCAGACACTAACACTACCACTACAACAACTAAGGCAGCTGAAACGCAGGTAAACACAGGGCAAGAGCCAACCACTACTCAGGAGAATGAAACAAAGACTCCAACTGTAGAAGAACTTATGGCGCAGCTGGCCAGCGAGAGGGCAGAGAAAGAGAAATATAAAAATGCTTCTGACAAAGCAAGTTCCGAAGCTGCTCAGTACAAAAAACAGTTACGTTCCAAGCAGACGGCAGAGGAACAGGAAGCAGAAGCAAAAGCAGAAGCTGAACGCTTGCAGAACGAAAGGTATGAGAACGCAATTAAAGAGCTGAATCATATGAAAGCTGTATCTGCTTACAAGAATGTTTCTGAAAAATCTATCGAAACCCTGATTGAAGCTGTTGCAGAGGGAGATCACAGTGCAATTGCCACAATTATTGACAACGAAGTAAAAGCGGCGGTCACTGCTGCAAAAGCGGAATGGATGAAAACAAGACCGGCTGTAAATGCAGGAAAATATTCATCCATGACACGTGAGCAGATCATGGCAATTTCAGACAGAGATGAAAGATTAAAGGCTATCGCTTTGAACCCAACTTTATTTTAGGAGGAATATTAAATGGCAGCTGAAACAAATTTAATCAAAAGTGCAGACCTCGTAAAAGCCAGAGAGGTCGAGTTCACCTTTATGTTTGGTGAGAGTATTAAGAAGTTAATGGAGGCTCTGGGAGTAACCAGAATGATCCAGAAACAGGCTGGTATGGTGCTGAAAGCATACAAGGCCAGAGGAACACTGGAAGATGGAAATGTCGGTGAGGGTGAAACCATTCCGCTTTCCAAATACGAGACTTACCCGATTGTATTCGATGAGATCACTCTGAAAAAGTGGAGAAAAGCCACTTCCGCAGAGGCAATCATCGAAAAGGGATACAATCAGGCAGTTATCGAGACTACAGACGAGATGCTGAAAGACATCCAGAAGGGCATCAGAAGAGACTTCTTCACATTCCTTGAAAAAGGAACCGGAAGAGCAAACGGAACTGGCTTTCAGTCCACTCTTGCAAAGGCATGGGGACAGCTTGAGGTTCTGTTTGAGGATGATGAGATCGAGGCAGTATATTTCATGAATCCGCTGGATGTTGCTGATTATCTGGCAACCGCAAACATCACCCTGCAGAGTGCATTCGGTATGACTTACGTGGAGAACTTCCTTGGTCTTGGAACTGTGATCTTTAATAAATCCGTACCGACTGGAAAGATTTATGCAACTGCAAAGAAAAATATCGTGATGTATTACATCCCAGTAAATGGCGCTGATCTGAACGAAGCATTTACGTTTACTTCCGATCAGACCGGCCTTATTGGAATCCATGAAAGTCCGGATTACAACAATATGACCGCTTCCGATACTGTTGTGTCTGGAATCGTACTGTTTGCTGAGAGAATTGACGGTATCGTTGTTGGCTCCATTGGAGGTTCTGGAAGCATCACGCTTTCCCTCGACAAAGAAACGGCAACCGTTCCGATCAATGGAAAAATTACCCTTAAAGCAACTGTAGCACCGGTTGGAACGGCAGTAACATGGGAGAGTGACCAGCCAACTTATGCAACCGTTGAAAATGGTGTAGTAACCGGTAAGGCAGCAGGAACAGCAAACATCACGGCAAAAGCAGGTAGCCAGACCGCAACTTGCGCAGTAACCGTGAGCGCAGGAGCGTGATCGAATGTATAAGGTAATCAGATTTTTCACTGATTTGCAAGACAATGATTATCCGTATAACGAGGGAGATATCTTCCCTCGTGACGGATTATCCGTATCTAAAGAGAGATTGGTTGAGCTTTCCAGCACCAACAATAAGCAGAGAGAGCGTCTTATTGAGCTTGTCGTTGATGAAGGAAAGCTTACCAAAACAGAGATCAACCGGATGCCCGTATCCGATCTTCGGAAGATGGCATCTGACAGCGGAGTTGAAAATGCGGAAGCAATGACCGGCTCTGAATTAAAAACGTATCTCATTCACCTCATGGGTCTGTAGGGAGGTTCTATATGGCATACACAATGCTTGAGCAGGTGAAAATCCGGCTGAAACAATTTCATATTGATGATAAAGAATCCGTTGTGTTTGACCGTAAGGAAGAGAACCCTCTTATTGAGCAGTTAATTGAGCAGGCGAGGCAAGAAGTGATTATCAATAGGATGTACCCAGAAGATTATACGCAGGAACAGATAGATGATGATGTGAAGAAGTATGAGGGAGTCATAGTAAATCTAGCTGTGTATGATCGCTCACAGGCAGGTGAGGCTTACATGGAATCTTATTCAGAGAATGGAGTAAGTAGGAGCTGGAAAGACCGTGACAGCCTCTTTTCCGGGGTATATCCGATTGCCAAACTGCTATAACCTATCTGCCATGAGCAGAAAAGGAATCCGGTTTTTGCAAAGCATTTACCGGTTTTTGAAGATTGAGCGTTGCCGGAAGGCAGCAGGGGCGTGCTATAGGTGGTGGAGGGCAGCACGCAAAATTACAGTAGGAAGGCGGTATATGATGTGACGATACAGGTATCGGCAGCAATCATTATAAGCGTGTTATCACTGAGTTTTTCCGTCTTTATGGGTCTGAAAAGTGATAAGCGGACAGACACAAAGGATATTGAGGAACGTGTAAAAGAAAATACACGCATTAACATGAAACTGGATGCAATATCGAATAACACAACTGAAATCAAAAACGAGGTTTCCGAGATGAGGAAAGAAATCAATTCCCATGATGGAAGAATCGTTAAGGTTGAGGAAAGTGTAAAGTCGGCGCATCACAGGTTGGACGGCTTGGAAGAGCGTCTTAATGAGCATAAGGAGGCTTAGATTATGGACATCACACAGATTGGCACATCTTTGGCAATCATCGTTATTTGCTATCTGATCGGTTTAGGAGCGAAGACCGTTCCGAGTATTAAAGATAATCTTATCCCGGTTATCGTCGGAGTGTCTGGCGGAATCCTTGGTGCAGTAGGAATGTATGTTATGCCGGAGTTTCCGGCAAGTGACATTATGACAGCAATTGCAGTTGGTATTGTGAGCGGTCTGGCCAGCACCGGAGTAAATCAGGTCTACAAACAGGTAAAGAAGGATGCTTGACATTAACAAGCAGCTGATGAAGTATTCACAGCACGGTCAAAAAGTCACCATCTATGAAAAAGGTGATGATGGAAACATCAAATACTACGTGGATGGTGACGGAAACAAAATCCCTCTGATTGCAGATGAGAAAGTTGGTTTTTCAGAGCCAAAAGAGTTCTATGCCAATATCAGTAATAAGTTGAGCGAAGTTCTGGTAAAAGAGTTTGGAGTTGACGACAGTAGCACTTATGTACAGATCGTTACCGATAAAGGATACCTTCCTTTGAAAGCCGGTGATGTGGTTTGGAAGAAGTCAGAAATTGTTTACGACGAAGATGGACTCGTTGACAGCACAACAGCTGATTATGAAGTTAAGGGAGTTGCTGATGAGGGTCTGACCGTTGATCTGTTTTTGCTCCAGAAAGTTGTGAAGTAATATGTCAAAAACCATTTCAGTATCATTGTCAGAAAAATCATTCCGGGATGCATCAAAAGAGATTTTGAAGTACAAAAAGGAAATCATTGCAAAGTGCCGGACGTTTGCGGAGCGTCTGGCAGAACGTGGCGTAGAAATTGCTCAAATGAAAATTCAAAGCCACAATGCTGTTTATACAGGTGAGCTGTGGGCGAGCATACAGAAGACTCCGGGAATGGTTTTACATTATGGCAGCACCTATATCGTCTACACGGATTGCCCGTGGGCGAAATATGTTGAGTTTGGTACTGGTATTACCGGTTCGCATAATCCACACCCGAGTGCATCAGTATCCGGCTGGAAATATGATGTCAATGAGCATGGAGAATCTGGCTGGTTTTACTATAGGGACGGAGAATGGCACTGGACAAAAGGAATGCCGTCCAGACCATTCATGTATGAGACTGATCTGGAATTGATACTGGAAATTTCAAAGATTGCAAAGGAGGTGTTCGACAATGGCTAGTGGTAATCAATGGGCATTTGATATTGAAACCAACGTGTTCTCAAAAATCTATGCTCAGCTTCATGAGAAATATCCGAAAGCACTTATCACCCGTGATGAGCAGTCGAGCACCACACCTACATTTCCAACGATTCTTATACAGGCATTAGAGCCGGTAGAACGGAATCCAGATCTGGAAACGCAGATCAATAGCGTGCTGTTTAGTACGCAAATCAAAGTAACTACAAACAAAAGCAGAAGTGAAGCCATGAGCATAGCAAGCGAAGTGGCAAAGCGTTATAAGGATTTATCGTTTCAGTTGATTGGAATGCCTTATTGCCGGAAAGAAGATAAGCTGTGGGCAGCTACCTTCCGGGCGAGACGAACATTCGACTGGAACGACAGATTATAAAGAGCAGCAATGCTCTTATTTTTTTACTTATTTTTAGGAGGTAAGAATTATGGCAACAGGCTTAAAAAGTAGAATTGCTTATAAGGAACCGAGTTCCAGCGCGGCAGCAGGTGCTTACTGGGCAGGAACTTACAAGCTGCTTATCAGAGCAAAATCAATCCCGTCCCCGTTCGGTTCCCAAAACATGGTTGACACTTCCACTCTGGAAGACCTTGTTGAGACCCAGGAGATGGGAAGACGTTCTGCAGGTTCCATGGAAGTTGAAGGTGCTTTTGAGAAGAAGTACAAAGATGAGATGGTGCAAAACGAGGGCAAGAAGCTCGACTTTATCATCCTGTACGGTACGGACGGAAAAGGATCTGAAGGTATTTGCGGATTCATTGGGCAGGAGGCTTTTGCTCCCGGTGAGGCATCTGACGATCATCTGACTGGTACTGCTACGGTATCCGTGCAGACCGTTCCGAAGTGGATTGAGGATGACTATGATGTTGCGGTAACAGAGGATGAGAATGGTTATCCTACTGCTATTACCCTGACAAAAAAATCATAAGCCAGTCTGCTAAAAGCAGAAAAGCCGTGGTGACTGGCTACGATGATGAAACGGCTGAGCCGGAAGTTGATATGTGGTAAAGGTGAAATGTGGGGCGGTCTACGGACTGCCCCCTTTCCTATAACAGATTCATGGAAAGGGAAAAGAAATGAAAGAAATTACAGTTAATGGAAACGACTACAAATTAGAGTTTAGCTTTGAAGCGGCAGAGAGAAAAGACTTTGTGTCTATGATGTTCCGCATTGTCTCCTGTGCAGCACTTTTGGAAGATGCGGCTGACATGGAAAATCCGACACCTAAAGACATGATTAACGGAACAATCAACATGGTGTCTGATATTCCGCACATCTGCCGTACCGGATTTTTTGTTGGTCTGATGGAAAATAATCCGGTACCGGAGACAGAAGCAAAAGCTCTGATGAAATCATATATGAAAGAGAACAAAATCGGCTATGCAGACCTGTACGAAGACCTGCGTAAATGCATGGAGGAGGACGGTTTTTTCGAGCTGTCCGGAATCACCAAAATGCTAAACCAGTTGGCAGAGAATCAGAAGCCGAGAAAAGTGCCGCAGGATCACAAGCAGAAATCGACTGGCACAAAATAATCTGGGAGGAATACTTCCCGGTGGCTTTTTCCATTGGAATTTCAATAGACGAATTTAAGCATCTCAATCCTACGAAGCTTGGATATTGTCTGAAGGGCTATGCAATCCAGGAACGTAGGAAGGATGCACAGATGTGGGCATGGTTAGGAAATTATGGCTTGTCTGCCGTGGCTACAGCCATTGAGCATAACTTTGCAAAACATCCGAAGTCTAAATACATTGAAAAACCGATGCTTCAAGACGAGAAAGAAAATACTTCCGGTAACACCGAGTCTCGAGAGGAATGTGCTGTATACGAAATGAAGCAGCGAATCAATCTTCTCCGGCAGCAAGGTTTACCAGAAAGTCCTGACTAGGAGGAATTTTTTTATGAGAATTAACGTACATGCCGGACATAACCCGGCAGGAAAAGTTGCGTGTGGCGCAGTAGGTCTTATTCAGGAATCCGTAGAGGACAGGAGAGTAAAGGATGAGGTTATCAATCAGCTCCGGCAGCTTGGACATACGGTCTATGACTGTACCGTGGATAATGGCACGGGACAGAAAGACGTATTACAGAAAATCGTGCAGAAATGCCGACTTCATGAAGTTGATCTGGATGTATCCATCCACTTCAATTCCGGTGCGAATGATAAATCCGGCAACGGCAAGACAACTGGAGTCGAGGTACTGGTCTACTCCGCGTCCAGCAAGGCAAAAGGATATGCGGATAAAGTCTGTGCTGCTATTGCAAGATTAGGTTTCCGAAATCGTGGTGTAAAGACAAATTCCAGTCTGCATGTCTTAAAAAATACCAAAGCACCTGCAATGCTGGTTGAATGTTGCTTCGTGGACGACAAGGATGACGTAAAGCTCTACAATTACTATGAGATGGCATCTGCTATCGTTTACGGAATTACCGGTGAGAAGGTCTCTGTGACCTCTGAAACGGCAAAAGCAGATGCAGGTGAGGAAACTACCACTGGCAATCCGAAAGCTCTTTATCGGGTGCAGGTGGGCGCATACGGTGTGAAGGAAAATGCAAATGCAATGGTTGAAAAACTGAAAAAAGCCGGATTCACTGATGCGGCAATCGTGCAGGCATAGAAAAGAGGTTGAGAAATGGAAATTCTAATTCAAGGTGACAATAAACCAATCATAATTGAATTTGATGAATCGGTCGAAAATGTTGAGCAATTTAGCGCAATGTTAAGTTATGAATCCCATGAATTTAAAAAATGGGATGAAAACGATGTTAAAATTGAAGGGACTACCATTTCTCTGCCACTTACACAGGAAGAATCGCGTGGTATAACCAGTCGATACGCAGACCTTGAAATTAAGCTCGTTGCAAACGGAGATATTGAATTTTTCGATGTAATACGTTTTGAAATATTATCTCGTAGAGATAAAAGAATATTTCAGATTGGCGGTGAATTATGAAAATCACAAAAATCCAATCCGGGAAAATGTCAAAAGCATCACCGGTACAAAATCTGATTTATAAGAAAGGTTATTCTCCGTTTATAGGGGGGGACGGAACTTGGTTTGTATTCGATGAATCCTCAAAATCTTTTGTTGACACCGGAATCCGTGCTCAAGGTCCGCAAGGTGAGCAGGGACCGACCGGAGAGCGTGGTCTTACCGGGGAAACAGGCGCGCAGGGAGAACGTGGAGAAACTGGTCCGCAAGGAGCACAGGGCGTTCCTGGCGCTAAAGGAGACAAAGGTGACAAGGGAGAACAGGGCGTCCAGGGTGAGCGTGGAGAAAAAGGGAATACTGGTGAAAAGGGTGATAAGGGCGAACCGGGAGCAAAAGGTGAACAAGGTCCCATAGGTCCTCGTGGCGAGAAAGGAGAAACCGGACCCAAGGGAGATACAGGTGAGACTGGTCCACAAGGCCCTAAAGGGGATAAAGGCAATCCTGGACCTCAAGGACCTAAAGGTGATATCGGCGAACAGGGACCCATTGGACCCGCTGGAAAAAACGGGAAAACTCCTATAAAAGGAACAGACTATTTTACTTCAGCCGACATTGAGGCCATTGAAGCTGATGTGAAAAAGGCTATTCCCAGTAATGTTTCCGCATTTAAGAATGACAGTGAGTATATATCTTCAAAGCCTATTATGTCTATGACTCATGAACACATTTGGAATACAAAAGAAACATATTCTGGAAGTAGTAGTCAGAAGTATTGTGGTTGGTTTTTCTTTCGCATTAAGCCGATAGACAAGAGTAAAAACTTTGCCATTAAATACGGAGCAAAAGCATGGATGCCTGATTGGACAAAGGAAAATCTTACAGCACAAGGTTTAACGCCAGCCAATTATGGTGGTGGCGGTGAAAATTATTTATTTGGGCGGCAAGAAGTAGAACTTCAAATGTCTTTTTCGCCTGTAAATAACAAATCATATACGAAATATGTAATGGATTGCGATATTCCTTTTTCACAGTATAGGTCTTTATATTATATGTTGTTGGCATATCCAAAATCACAGACGCAAGATGATGATTGGTATTATCTTGGGTGGTCAATTTGTAATTCATATCAATATTATGCCAGCTCACAAAGCACATTTGAAAAATTAAAGGCTTGTTTTGGGAGAACAATTATTACTGATATTTATGAATTGGAAAACTGTGAAATTGAATCGTTAAATGAATTGATTGAGTTTGATAGTGCACTTTTTCCACAACATACACTTATACAGCCGACAACATCCACTAACGGACGCACTCAGACTGGAGACGCAAACAGTATAGATAGAGACTGTATACCAATGTATAAAACAGCGGATGGGGCATTGACAGCATATGCGTTCGTAATGCAGACGGAAGACCCAGGTAAAGTCGGACAGGTTATGGCAAATACATCAAATGCTAGTGCTCAAACCAAAGAGTTTTCTTCAAGAAGATTCAATATTTCTAAAGGAATATATTACTATACTTCGTCTGTGGTTAAAACAGATGGAACGGCTTTAGGTGGAACGTCTATGTATACGTTATATCCAAGTTGTGATTTAAGATATAGTTTTAACTGTGGAAACAATATACTTTCAAACAGGCCCGGAGTTGACGTATATCTTGTGGGAATGATTGAAAGCGATGGATTTTTCGTGCCACATCAGTTTGAGAGAGTTGTAAACGGAAAAACATATAAAGACTGCCTTGCTGATGAAACAATGCTTCCAACCGAAGCTGATGGACTTGTGTATATTTTGCTTGGACATACAGCAACAGCGTCACGATATAGTATTGTATTCCTTCCGAAACATCCGATTTACAAGCACAACGGCACATATATGGAGTGCATAGGAACAGTTTGATAAATGACTAATCAGGGGCAATAGGTGTTACAGCCTACTGCCCCCTTTTTTGCTTATAACAAGCAACCGAACACTGTTTGAAGTGTTCGCTAACCATCTAAAAACTAATGGTGGAGGTGATAAAATGGGAGCAACCACGATTGATGATCTCCAGATCAAGATTGAAGCGGATGCGAAAACCGCTTCTGATAAGCTGGATGCGCTTGCTCAAAGCATGGTGAAACTGGCATCAAGCCTGAGCATCAATGTTGGCAAGATGTCCGGTGTTGCTATTGGACTTAATAGCATTACCAAGGCATCGCAGAATCTCAATTCCAGAAATATTACGACGCTGGCAACTTCTATGGGGAAGGTAGCCGGTGTGGACTCTGCTCAAATTTCCAGAGTGGCAGGTTCTATGACACAGCTCAAAAACAGCGTTTCCGGTGGTTTTAATACCGATATGACCGGAATAGTGAATGTTGCTAATTCACTGTCAAAATTGGGCGGTAAGAACGCTACACAGGGCGCACAGAACCTTGTGCTGATAAAAGATCAGCTTGCTCAATTTGTGCAGGGGATGAACAGCGTAGGAACATTTACGTTTGACCCAACCGGTCTTACAAACACAATTAAAGCTATTGCGAAACTGGGCGGAAAGACTGCAACGCAGGCAACGGCAAATCTTCCGAGTATTTCTGCTCAATTACAGAATTTTGTCCGGCAGATGAACCAGATCGGCTCCATGTCGTTTGACAACAAGAATCTGACTGACCTTGTAACGTCCATAGGCAGGCTAGGAAGCGTTGCAAGTGGGCGAGCGGTAAATAATATACCTTTGCTTGCAAACAACCTTAAATACCTGTTTGAGACGCTTTCAAAAGCACCATACATCAGCCAGAACATTATCCAGATGACTACGGCACTGGCTAATCTGGCACGTACAGGAGCATCTAGTGGTACTGCGGCAAGATCACTGGGGACAAATCTTTTCTCCTTCTCAAAATCTGCCGGTAACGCAAGTAAGAGTGCATTTTCTTTGGCAGGTGCTATCGGTAAGTTTTACGCAACTTACTGGATGGTTATCAGAGGATTTGGACTTTTCCGGAATGCTATTGACATCTCATCCGATTTAACAGAGGTTGAGAACGTGGTACGTACCACGTTCGGAAATATGGAGTACAAGGTTAATGACTTTGTGCAAAACTCCATTCAGCAGTTCGGTATGTCCGAGCTTTCCGTTAAGCAGTATGCCAGTACATTCCAGGCTATGGGAACTGCTATGGATGTTGGCGGCAAACAGATTGAGAACGCAAACAGGTTCTTAAATGGTGCCACAGACGGATATATTGGATTGTCAGATTCTATGTCCGATGTGTCTTTGAATCTTACTAAACTGACGGCGGATATGGCATCTTTCTACGACAAAGATCAGGCAGATGTAGCAAAAGATTTACAGTCCGTGTTTACCGGCATGGTTGTTCCGTTGACTTTAGCGGCTTAACACAGAAATGTGTTTTGAAAAATCCGGAGAACGCAAGCAAAAGCGGTGTCAGAAGAAATTCTGGCTAACGGTAAAACTCTAAATTTGTATTTGCAATCTTCTTTATTTACTGTGCAAATTCGGTTATAATAATCATGAAAGGATATGGTTATTATGGAATTTGGGCAGGAAAAGAAATATTATGTATATGCTTGGTTTTACAAGCAATCAGGAAAATTATTTTATATTGGGAAAGGAACAAAATATAGATATCGTTCAAAGAAAAGAGATAATCATAAACTTGTGGATATAATAAATTCTTGCGATTGTGACTCTAAAATTCTGGAAGGGAATCTTACAGAAGAAGAAGCCTATGATCTTGAAAAAGAGATGATAAAGAAATATCGGTCACTTGGACATCCTTTAATAAATATTCAAGATGGAGGGCATCTTCCCCCTAATCACTCTGGCACACATAAAAGTGAAGAAGCAAAAAGGAAGATGAGTGAGAGTAGAAAAAAATATTTCAAAAATCATCCAGAGGCAAGAATAGAAGCTTCCGAAAGAATGAAAGATTTTTTCTTAACAGAAGAAGGAAAAGAATTTCAGAAAAAGTCTATAGAAGCAAGAAACAATGATGAGTTTAGAATGAAGTTATCCGAAAAATGTAGGAAAGCAAATAACACAGAAGAATATAAAAATCGTCAATCCCAAATAATCAAAAAAAGATGGGAGTCTAAAGAATATGCAGATTCCTTTAGCGGAGAGAACAATCCTAATGCTCAGGCGGTTAGACAGTATGACTTGAGTCATAATTTCATAGCAGAATATCAAACGATGGCAGAAGCAAGCAAAATTACCGGAGTTGGCCAGAGCAAAATTTCCTTGGTTTCAAGTGGAAAAAGGAAAACAGCAGGTGGATATATTTGGGAATATGCAACTGACAAAAGAATTTCCTACAAGAGAACGAAATCTACATATGATGTAAAAAAAGATAAATCCGCAATTCCTATTTTGCAATATGATTTATCTGGAAAACTTGTCTCAGAATACAATAGCGTTGCAGAAGCAGCAAGAATAAATAATTTTCCAAATAGAACTAATATTTCCACAAATTTGAGAGGAAGATCAAAAAGCGCATACGGCTTTGTATGGAAATACAAACATGACAATACCGTGCCGAGCCAATTAAAAACCACCAATTGAGGTGGTTTTTTTATTGGAAGGTGTAACGACTAATTGTAGGGCGGAGATTAGCACCGCTCGAAGTACCGGAAATCCTTTTAGGATTGTGAGATAGTCTAATCCCCTAATAAATATCGGGAAACCGAGGGTAGTTAATGTAAGAAAGTACGGACTCGATTTAACGCAGGCTACTCTGAAAGAGTGGGCAATGAAGAACGGCATGGATGCTGATATTAAGTCCATGACGCAGTCAGAAAAGGCAATGTTGCGGTATCAGTACGTCCTAGCAAATACCACGGCAGCACAAGGGGACTTCGCCAGAACAGCCGATAGCTGGGCCAATCAGGTACGAATTTTGAAGCAGAACTTCCAGCAGTTAGGCGGCATTATTGGTGGGGCACTGATTAACGCATTCAAACCGTTTTTACGGACTCTGAATTTTGTTATGCAAAAGGTAATCAGTTTTGCAACAATGGTAACAAATGCCCTTGGCGCAATATTCGGCTGGAAATTTGAAGTGTCCGGCGGTGGTGTAGCTGATGACTGGTCAGATGCGGCAAGTTCAGCTGATGATCTGGCAGACAGTACCGGTAAAGCAGCTGACAATACAAAGAAGATGAAAACCAACCTTCTGGCTATTGACGAATTAAATGTACTTAACCCGGATGATTCAGATTACGGTTCCGGCGGTTCTGGTTCCGGTGCAGGTGGCGCAGGTGGCGGTGCAGGTGGTCTGGTTAAGACAGACACTATCTGGAAAGATTTTGAGAGTAATATCAAAGATCTGTATCAGCTTGGTGAGTATATACGTGATGCACTTATCGGTGCAATGGAAAGCATTGACTGGGACAGTGTGTATGAAAAAGCACGAAACTTTGGAACTGGCTTAGCACAGTTTCTTAATGGACTCTTTGCTGATGCTAACGGTATTACGCTTTTTGGAGAAGTCGGAAAAACCATTGCAAGCGCGCTGAACACAGTGATCTATGCAGCACTGGCGTTTGGACAGGAATTTGATTTTACGCAATTTGGATATAATATAGCAGATGGAATTAACCATTTTTTTGAAACATTCGATTTTGCTTCTTTAGCTGAAACTCTTAATGTATGGGCAAATGGAATTTTAAATGCTGCACAAGAAGCAGTAAGTGCTGTGCATTGGAATGAAGTGTTTAAAGGAATTGGTACTCTGTTTTTCAATTTGGACGCAACTGCAATAGTCGAGGTGCTTGCACTTGGATTTGCTTGGAAAAATAAAGCTAAAATATTAAAAATGGCTGGTCTTTCTTTAGCAAAAGTGTTTGTTGGCGGAATTAAACTATCAGATATTTTAGTATCTATAACAAAATTGAGTTTTGTTCTTCCTGGAACACCTGCTTTTGATGTAATCGCAAGCAGAATTCTCGATACGTTAAGTGATTGCCTTAGAAACTTGATTCCAGATTGGGCATTCGAAGCATTGAGTAAAATAGGTGCAGGATTAGTACTTGGTGCGGCTGGTGGTTCTTGGCTTCCTGGCCTTGGAACTATTGCAGGTGCAATTGTTGGAGGAATTGTAGGTGCATTAGATTCGATTGAAATTGATGGACAAAGTATTCTTCAAAATATCTTTGGAAAAATTTTCAATTTTGATACCACAATGGTGTTTTTTGAATCTGCCAAAGAAAATTTTAAAAAAGGCGGATTATATATAATTCTTGGGATTATTGAAGGAATCGAAGGTGCTATCAGCCTTTTACTAGAGCCAATCGCAGATGTGTTTACTTCTGTTATCGAATTTTTTTGCAATGTGTTTGGAATCCACAGTCCTGCTGAAACAATGAAACCAATTGGAGAAAATATTATCAGAGGTATAATTGTCGGTTTTAGTGAAACAGTTGGAGAATTTCTTGTTGAATTCCAAAGCCTTGCAACTTCTGTTACAGATTATTTGAATGAAAATTTAATTGTTCCGGTAGTAGAAATATTCACTATAGCCAGCCAGAATATAGAAAATTTGTTCAGTAATGCGTGGATAGCAATACAAGGAATTTGGTCTGTAGTATCAGCATGGTTTAATTCTACGGTGATCGTGCCGACTGTAAATTTCTTTACTACCATGAAAAACACTGTAACTAATCTTTTCCGATTACTGTGGACAGCTGTTCAAAATATCTGGATTGTTGTATCATCATGGTTTAACAACAACGTTATTGTGCCGACGGTAACATTTTTCACAAAGTTCTACGAAAAAGTGAAAAAATTATTCTCTGATTTGTGGTCAAATGTGCAGGAAATCTGGAAAGTGGTTTCCGGCTGGTTTAGTGATAATGTTATCACTCCGGTATCAAATTCATTTTCAGAAGCATGTAAAAATATTGCATCATACTTTGAAAATTTGTGGAAAAATGTGAAAAATGGCGTTGTCGGTGCTATGAACGTAGTCATTCAATCTGTAGAAAAAGCGGTTAATGGCGTTATTTCTATGCTGAATACGTTGCACTGGGAAATCCCGGACTGGGTGCCGGAGTTTGGTGGAAGATCGTTTGGTTTTCATATTAAACCTATAGCTTTGGAAAGAATCCCGATGTATGAAGTCGGAGGTTTCCCGGAGGACGGCTTGTTCTTTGCTAATCACAATGAAATGGTTGGTCAGTTCTCGAATGGCAGAACTGCAGTAGCAAACAATGAACAGATCGTTGCCGGAATCCGTGAAGGTGTTAAGGCTGCGGTTACGGAAGCACTGGCTCCTTATCTGTCAGACATTGCAGATACAAACCGGGAGATTGCCGAGAAGGATGCATCCATCAATGTGGATGGCCGGGAACTGGTTAATGCGATTAACAGCCGGATTAGCCGGAACGGTTTCAGTTTCACGTAAAATTAAGGCGGTGGGGTAAAACCTGCCGCCTCTTTTCTTTTACCTTTTTTCGTGGTATAATCTGCATATATTTTCATGGGAGGAAAAGTTGTATGGAGAAGAAAGAAACAAAATTATGTAAATATTGCCAGACGGAAATTCCAAAAAAAGCAAAAGTTTGTCCTAATTGCAAACGCAGGCAGGGCGGAATAGGATGTTTAGGTGTTGTTTTGCTAGTTTTAGGTGTTTTCATTTTTATCGGCTCGTTTGGTGCTTCTATGAGCAAGGATAAAAATCCGGAAAAGGTAGGAGAAGTTGGAACTGAACTTTCTGAAACTGGAACGCAGACAATTGACAATACTTTCAATGTTGGTGATGTAGTAGAAACTGATAATTTTAGAATCACCTATGAGTCTGCCGGAGAGTACACAGACAGCAATGAGTTTTTACAGCCGAAAGACGGATATGTATACTGGGAGTTTAAATTTAAATTTGAGAACATTTCCAATACAGATCAAACAGTTTCCACCATGATGGACTGGGAATGTTATGCGGATAATTCAAAAGCAGATCAGACATGGATTGTTGATGATAATGGACTTGACGGAAAATTATCTGCCGGAAGAGAAGCAGAAGGAGCTGTGTATTTTGAGGTTCCCAAAGATGCTGAAAACATTGAACTTGAATATGATATTAACTTCTGGCAAAGTGACAAAATTATTTTTGTTGGGAAGTAACAGTTTTTGGGGCAGAGAAATCTGCCCTTATTTTTTTGTAAAAAAGTGTTGACTAAATGTCATGACAATTATATAATACAATTAAATCAAATGAAAGGAGCGGATGAAATGTCACCTAGAAATGGTAGACCACCATCAGAAAACCCAAAATCTCATAGAGAAAGTTTTCGATTATCTGATGATGACATGATGAAGTTAAATTATTGCATGGAAAAAACCGGAATGAAGAAAACGGAAGTCATCAGAAAAGGCATTGATTTGGTCTATAATAAACTAAAAAAGGAGTAACCTACGTGTACTTGGCGGTATCAGGGTTACTCCAATGGGACACATCCACAAGGGATATGCACTAATACTGTAGCATACCTCTTGTGGAAAATCAATATTTCACAGGAGGTTTTTTATGGTAACAGAACAGTACAAAGCATTATTATCTCAACTTACAGAGGAATGCGATAACGCATTATATCTTCGTAGCGCAGTTATTTTCATGGCAACACTGAATGACAAGGAACTGACGGAATCTGATGGTGTTCTCAAAATTACGAAGAAAGGCGGTGCTCATTGATGGAAGAGAACAGAAAGAAAATTCACGAGATGGTTGACTGCATGGACACTGACGGGAGGTTAGCATACTGGGAGACATTCATGAGACGCTGGTTAGAATATTGGGGGCATGGATGCTTGGACAACATGGGAAAGAAAGGCGGTGTGCAGTAATGGAAGAAAACAGAAAGAAATTGCATGAAATGGTTGACTGTATGAACACCGAGGAAATGCTTGCCTACTGGGAGACTTTTATGAGGCTCTGGCTGGAAGAGTGGGGAGGTGACTGTTTATGAGTTACAAAGAAGAGATTGTTAAGATGCTGGAATGTATCAGCAATGAGCGGATTTTGAAACTCATTTACGGATTTGTCCGTAGCGGTTACAGAGAGGACAGAGCAATGAAAGGCGGTGCCAGAAATGACTGATATTCAGATTTTTAATAACCCGGATTTTGGAGACATTAGAACCGTTGAGGTTGACGGAAAACCATATTTTGTTGGAAGAGACATTGCAAAAGCATTAGGATATAGTGACCCGCACAAAGCAGTATCCCGGCACTGTAAGGGTGGGATGAAATATCCCATAGGGGTGCAAACTGGTACGGGAGCTGATGGAACACCGATAATACAGGATATAGATATGCTTATCATTTCAGAAGGTGATGTTTACAGACTCATTATAAAGTCGCAGTTGCCGGCAGCAGAAAAGTTTGAAGGATGGGTAATGGATGAAGTCCTCCCGGCAATTAGGAAGAACGGCTCTTACACCATGCCGATCAGCACCAACGACAAGATCATGCTTCTTGCGCAGGGACATATGGAGTTGCAACAGGAGGTTGACAGCATTAAGAAGGACATGGAGAGTCTGAAAATGGATTTACCGATTCTTCCAGTAGAGGAAGACCGGATAACATCCGCTGTGAAGCGCAAGGGACTGGCTGTGATGGGCGGTAAGACCTCTAATGTGTACCGGGATAAATCCATCCGCCGGAAGGTGTATCAGGGCATCTATGCGAATTTGAAGTACAACTTCCAGATCAAGACCTATCGGGCATTGAAACGGAGTCAGGTGGACAAGGCTATTGAGATCATCAATAACTACCAGCCGCCGTATGTTCTGGCAGAACAGATAGACTCTGCAAATGCACAGCAGACCTTGATATTCTAGGGAAAAACTGCTATAATAAAATCAAATTCAGCCGAATCCATCAGCTCCGCCCGGCTTGTCGTTGAGGGGAGAACGGGGCGAAAAGGATAGGACGAATCGAGCAAGGACGGCAAACATTTTGAGAAGCACGCTCACTGGACATGGTAGAGATACTGTGTCTGGTGGGCGTTTTTTGTTTGTCTGAAAAATGGGAGGAAAGGGAAAAATGGAAGAAACGAAGATTTTTAAGAGCGAAGAGTTTGGAGAAGTTAGAACTGCTGTGATCGACGGTGAAGCATGGTTCGTTGGCAAGGACGTTGCGGATATTCTTGGGTACCAGAATGGAAGCAGGGACATCAATGCACACGTAGACGATGAAGACAGAAGAATTATCAAAAGTACCGAAACGGTATCTTTGGATATTCCAAGTAGAGGAATGCTTTTAATCAATGAGTCAGGTCTCTACAGCCTTATTCTTTCAAGTAATATGCCGAACGCAAAGAAATTCAAAAAGTGGGTGACATCAGAGGTACTGCCGTCCATCAGAAAACATGGCATCTATGCCACTGACAATGTGATCGACAACATCCTGAATAACCCGGACTTTGGCATTGAGCTTCTTACAAAGCTGAAAGAAGAACGTGCAGCAAGGGTAGAAGCTGAGAAAAAGAATGCGATCCTTACCCATGTGAATAAAACATATACCATGACCGAGATTGCGAAGGAACTGAATCTGAAATCTGCCGTGGAGCTGAACAAAATCCTGGCGGATAAGAAGATCCAGTACAAGGTGAATGGAACATGGGTACTTTATTCCGATTATAGCAATCTTGGGTACGAAGATATCAAGCAGGAAGTCCTTGACAACGGAAGGGTGATTTATCACCGGAAGATCACACAGATGGGACGGGCATTTATCCTTGGACTTTTTGAGGACAAGGCGTCATAAAGATTAGCAGTAGTCAGTGGTTTATGGAGGTTCGACTCCTCCGGCTGCTTTTACAACTGGATAGGGTAGCTCCCGAAGAGCGGAAATCCTACACCGCCTGCCAGTTGTTTTTCATAAATGTAGGAGTCTATTTGTAGGAGGTAGAGTATATGGAAAGAAAATCAAGAAAATTAGCAACAGAAAAGCAAATTTTATATGCAAATGCAATTGCAAAATCCCTTGAAATTGATTTGTGTTTTAAAAATGGTGATCCATATTATACGGTTTCAAAATTTATTAAAGAAAATGAAGAATACTATAAAGAAAATATCAAAATGGCAACACCAAGACAAATTGATTATGCAAATGCTATTTCTGACGAACTTAAAATCGAAAAGAAATTTGATGAAACTGCTCTTGCAAAAGATGTTGCAAAATTTATAAGCGATCATGGAGAGGAATTTGCCCTGAATTGTGCAAAAAAGAAATATTTGGAAGAAAAAGTTGGATATATAAATAAAAATGGAGAATTTATTAGTTTTCCATTTGAATGTTGCGAATTTATGAGCGAAAACTTATATGGAAAACATGGAGTATATGCATTTTTAGATGGTTCTGAAAATGTAGTCTATATAGGAAAATCCATAAATCTCGCAGATAGAATAACAGGTTCATACCATGAAAGACAAGATGGAAGAATCGAAAAAATCATGTATTACACAGATGAAAGTATGGCAAATGCTCATGTTTTGGAACTTATTTTGATAAACAAATATAAACCGATTTTTAATACGGATTGCAAATCTGATGATGATTTTACTTTATTTCCATGCGATATAAGCATTGAAAAAGATTTTAAAGTTCTTCCGTATTTTTCAAATAAATGTAAGGAGGTAAATGCATGAATTACAAAGAGCTTTTATACAACAAAGATGCTGCATTAACCTTCTTTCCTAGACTGGCCGTAATTTTTAATAAATACGATGACATTGAGTCAGAGAAAGTTTTTCGTGAGACAGGGGAAAAAAGAAAATCTGATAAAAGTGGTCTTTCAAAAGCAATTGTTATTAACCAGCTTAATTACTGGTTAGGTATTAACCAGAAGAGTGGTAACAATTTTAGAGATGGTTATTACTGGACGTATAATACATATCAAATGTGGGCGGATAATGACTTCGTTTTTTGGTCTGCTGATACCGTAAAACGGGTATTTACTTCCCTAGAAAAAATCGGAGTTGTTGTTTCTACGTCAGCATATAACAAACTTAGACTTGATAAAACAAAGTGGTACAGGATTGATTATGATAGATTGCAGGAAGTTATTGACACCGTAGAAGAAGACGAAAAAACACGAGCAGTGCAATGTGCACCGTCGAGGAGGGCAATGTGCACCGTCGAGGAGGGCAATGTGCACCATAGAGGAGGGCAACTTGCACCGAGCAATACCATAGACTACACAGAGACTTCTTCAGAGACTACATCAGAGAGTATGAGAGTATGCTCTTTTTCAGCGGAAAAAGAGGTCTCTCCCACATCTGAAGGTGGTACGTTATCTCCTACGGTCACAAAAGCCATTGACGAGGCAATGACGGAAGAAGGAGAATCTCCAGATAGCTTCTGTAGAGCCGAATTGAAGGATATAGCTGAATACTTTGTAAGCGAATATGCCAGAACGCAAGGAAAGCCGCATAAGCCACTCACAAGACCGGCTATTAGCAATATCGTATACAATTACTTGCATCAAGACGAGGACGAATACGGAATCATGGATGATGTGTGGACGCTAGACCAGTACATTCCGTTAATTGATATGTATATGCAGACGAACTACCGGGAGGGCATAGAAAAGAGCCTGTCCCACTTTATGTCCGGTTCTATCCGCCGGAATTTAAAAGCAAAATTGATAGAGTAAGAATCATACCGGGTGCCGACGACGTAGGCATCCGCTAACCAGAAAAAGATACTGGCAGACTGCCGGAGGGCACTTCTGCCGAGAACGGAGGTGCCTGTATGGCAACAAAAATAGTACGAGCAGGTTCCGGCCTGTCTTCTTTCTTGAATGTGAACGGGGTAGATTTCCCGTGCCCTAGGGTGGGATTTTCGTATATTATCAGCACAACGGTAAATGCAGGGCGAAATGCGAACAATGCGGTTATTGGCCAGAGAGTAGGAAGAGACATTTTTAAACTGAACAATTTGGAATGGGCAATGCTGGATGCAGAAACATGGCAGCGGATGTTAAAAGCAATTAAACCATTTTATGTGCCGGTAACTTTTGAAGATTATCGGACAGGTCGTCCGATCACCATTACAATGTATCCGGGAGACAGGACGGCAACACCATTATTTGCAGACCCGGATTCTCACATTGTTACAAAGTATGAAAACTGCAAATTCAATCTGATTGATGCCGGTTGGGAGTGATAGATCATGCAAAATGTAAGTGCAGCATATAAAAAGGCCATGCGACAACCGATGCGGAACCGTGGCTATATAACTGCCCGAATCGGAATTATCAGTTCCACAGCGCAGGATAACGTAGTTGCAAAAGAATCTGATAATGATTTTGCTTACTTTGCGAATATCACGGAAGTGTTCAAAGATAACACAGTAAGCCGGGTATATGCCACCATGGAGCAGGATTTCGCAAAGGTTGACGGAACCATGTACTTCCTTCCAGAGGAATACGACGGGTATGACTACTACAATAATGGTCTGGTGACGAATGAGCTGCTAAGTCCCATGTACATTTCCTTTGACGGAAACATTGCGGATATTAAGGGACTCACAATTGATTTTGGGGAATACTACCCGACTTCATTTACGGTTCAGTCTGATAACGGTACGAAAACATATGAAAATGCAGGGAAAATATTTGTTACCGAGGATACATTTGATGCGGTAACGTTCCTGCGGATAACACCTGTGACTATGGTTAATGGACAGGGAAGGATGCGAATTTTACAGTTTACCTGCGGAATTTCCAATACTTTCTCAAATAAGCAGGTGAAATCATTCACATATAAAGATTACGTATCGTCTGTATGCGAGTCCCTTCCGAGTCAGGATATGACTTTGACGGTAGATAATCAGGATTTATATTATAACCCGGATAACCCGGAATCAGCCGTTGCATACATGGAGCAGGGGCAGGAAATGAAAGTTTCCTTCGGATATGACATTGACGGAGCTGGAACGATTGAATGGGTGCCGGAAATAACCACATTCCTTAAATCGTGGTCGGCGACCGATACAGAAGCTAAATTTACTATGGTTGATGTATTTAACTGGAAACTAAATGGAACGTATTACAAGGGTCTGTACCGCACGGAGGGCATATCTCTGTATGATATGGCGTTGGATGTTTTGACAGATGCCGGCATGAAGCCAGAAGAATATGTGATCGACCCGTATTTGCATGATGTCAAGGTATACAATCCTATGCCCGCGGTGAAACATTCAGAGGCCTTGCAGATCATATCGAATGCCGGACGCTGCGTTTTAAGCGTTGACCGGAAAGGAAGGGTACTGATTAGATCATCTTTTATCCCGGATATGACTTCCAGTGACGGAATAGATTTGCTGTATCCAAGTAATTTCCTGTATCCGGGAGAAGATGTACTACCGATAGGGGACAACGGGACGGCAGCACAAACAGAATTCAGCCATGCAGAAAATGTTCTGAAATCAGGAAAGCGGACAGCATATGCAATGTTCAGTAACGATTTTTCCGTGGTAGATGGAACGGTGATGTTTCTTCCAGAGTCAGAAGCGGATTATGTTGATACGACTGGATATGTCAGTGATAGCATAGCGGATGAAAACGGGGAGTTTCAGGACATACCAAAAATTATCATCGAATTGGAGTCTGGATATATTTGTTACGGTTTTGCTATTCAATTCCGGAATGTGGCACCTAAAGAATACCACGTAGTAACCTACTATCAGGAAGAACAGGTGCAGGATGTAACGGTCGAAAATCCTGGATTATACAGCCAGTACACAGAACAGCTTGACCGGTTCGACGTCATGGAGATTGTGTTCAAGAAAGGTTACCCAAATGCCAGAGTGGCGGTTGACTCGGTATTGTTCGGAAATGCAACAGATTACACGCTGTCAAGAGATTACAATTTGAAGGGTTCACCGACTGCAACAAGACAAGAAAGAGTCAAAACGATTGCAGTTAAGCGAAGCCTTTACAGAAATTCTACATTGGCAATTAAAGAATTATCGTCAGAAGAACTCACGCTGGCCGGAACAGAGATCACGAAAACGATTCATTTTAGCAAAGCGTCATACGGTCTTACAGTGTCCATAGAAGAGGGGACTGCAACGGCAACGATTACTGCCAGCAGCAACTACTTCGCAGATATTAAGATCACAGGAGCAGCCGGCGAAAAAATCAGATATTCTGTCAAGGGATATGAATATGTTGTGGATGAACTGTATTACAGAGTCAACCACAATGACACAGGAATTGAAAAAGCATGGAGCAATCCTCTAATCAGCACCGAAGAGCTGGCAAAAGATCAGGAAGAATGGCTTGCATCCTACTATCTGGGTGATGTAGATTATCAGATCACATGGAATGGAGACCCACGGACGGATGCGAATGATCTTTTCTATCTGGAATTAAAAGAGAGAGACAACACGATGATACGAGCCTACCAGAATGAGTTGAAATATAGCTCCGGATGGTCAGGCACTTTAAAGGCAAGAAAGGTGGTGCTGTAATATGGCGTGGATTCAGCCTAAAACAAACTGGGCGGTTGGAGACCGGTTCAATATATCGGATTACAACAGGATTAAGGGAAATCTGAATTTTTTACACGAACGAGCGGAAGAGCTTTACCCGGATTTCAAAATCATCAATATGGGAGCGGATAAAGGATATTCCGATTACCCATATGCCCGTGAAATCAATAATTTTGAGAAGAACCTGGAAACAATCAACGATAATGTTTTCACACAAGATTTTGGTGTAACAGCAACATTCTACAGCAATGGGGCTTTTATTCAGTGGAACGAACTGAACCGGATAGAGTCAGGCATTTTAAGCATTTATGAAATGTTGAATAGGCAGGAAGCGGGACTTCCGGTGCTGTCATTCAGACTTGGTAATATGAGAGGAGTGAAGTTGTGATGTTAAAGACGGATTACAAAGATGATATTATTGCTAACGGAACAAAGAGAAAGTACACGCAGACAACAAATTCTGACGGGACGATCTCTTTGACTGATGCTACGGAGTATCAGCAGGAGGGAGACAATTTTGGAGCAAAGGACATCAATGATACAAATATCGTTGTTAATGGATTAAAAGGAGTCAAAGAAGCAGCTTTACTGGCTGCAGGATGGACGGGATCCGAAGCACCATATCAGCAGATCGTATTAGTTGATGGAATAAAAGAGGATGATTCACCGATACTTGTAAGTTTGTTAGCTGATGGAGCGTCAGAAGCAACGCAGAAAGCTTACAGTAAGGCTTTTGGAATTGTTTCTTCTGGAACAGGGACAACCTCTGCAGGAAGTGTCACTTTCAAAGTATACAAAAAACCAGCCACGGATATCACGGTCGGCTTGAAAGGAGTATAATCTATGGGAATGATTTTAATGCCGGGCGGCGGTGGTGGAATTGATCTTGACCTTGTTACTGCGCTTGCAGGTGATGTACTTAGCGGAAAAGTAATTGTTGGGGCGGATGGGGAACCAATAACAGGAACGCTTGCTTTAACAGGAGATGCAGGTACGGGAGATGTACTGTCCGGGAAGACGTTCTACAATGCCGATGCAAAAACAAAGCGTTCTGGAACAATGGCGAACAGAGGCGCGTTGAACTGGTCTGGAAGTAATACAACAAAATCTGTGGATGCCGGATATTATAGCGGAGGTACACTAGATAGTAGACCATCGTATAATTCTGGACGTACTCAAGGACAGAATGATGTAAAAAATAGCCCGAATTCATACGGGCTATATACAAAGGCGCAGTATGATGCGAATTATAATAACGGCTTAAACGCAAAAGTAAACAATTTATCAGTCAAACAAGAACAATTTAATAACAAGACAACAGATTCGAGCAAGAAAGCCTACTTCAATGTTGCAGCAAATACAGGAAAACACTATGTAGTAGTAAGTGTCGTATCGAGAGCAAATACTACGGCGGATACGCTAAAACATTCTCTTGCTGTAACAAATGGATCTATAAGTCAATTACAACAAATTTTAAGCAACTCAAGTACCTGCGTTACTGTTTGGCACTTAGAAAAAACGAATTCATCTGCCGTTTCTACAATAACTGTTACCGCTGGAAGATCAGATGCTGATGCATTTATGCTTGTAATTAAATTAACTTAAAGACATACGCCACATATCCGATCATATCATCGACATCACCTTCTGAGCATCGGGATCTGTTATCTCTGATGCTCACATATTCACATTTTCCATTTCCGCAAGGAATTCTGCGGGCAATGAACACATTGTCCCCGTAAATGATGATGCTATCCTCGGTATGGCGTGGATTGCGGTCATTGGCGATTAGAAGAATGTCATATGGCGTGTAGTGCGGCATATAGTTGTCGACGGATGTTTTTATGCCCATAAAAATTTGCGGCTTGATATTTTGCGGAATATCAGTGATATCAAGGGATTCAAACTCGCCGGAAATATGTAACGTGCCGTCTGGATGTTCCTCCAGATTCATCACAGGGACAGTTTTTCTCCCTTGCCGGAAACCGCCCAAAGAAAGATCATATTGCCTGCGGACGAACCAGCGCACAAAATACTGATAGTGTTCAGGCATTTCACGGAACATAGAAATGCAGTCCATGTCCTCTTCGGAAATAGTGTCAAGTCCGATTAGCTCATCCACTGTAACACCTATAGCCTTGGCTAAGAGGGCGGCAGTGGACAACTTACAGTCTTTGGAATTCTGGTACAACAGATTTTTAAGCGTGTCAAAAGAAATACCGGCGGATTCAGCCAATTCATGAATGGTAATATCTGAATACTTTAAGCAAATATCCAAATTGTGACGTAAATTATCTGTAAAGATAGTGCTTTCTCTGGTAAAATGTCCCGATAATTTATACAAATTTTCTTTTTTCATAGTGTTCCGTCCTCCCTCTTTAAAGTGTTAAAATATGCTTGTCTCAAAAAAGAGACATCAACTTCCGGCTGGGGGAACACTAATCCGCATGGTGTTTCCCCATACGAATAGCTTACTTTTTTCGGGAAAATCTGTCAATCTTTTCGCATACATAATCTTTCTGCAAAATCCGACACGGTTCGACAAGATTTGATTGATATTGGCAAAATAAGAACATATGTTCTATAATTCTATTAAGCTACTTTACGGCACATGCGGATTTTTGATTGGAGGGTTTTTAGTGAATGAGAAGGAAGTTTACCGACGACGAATTATTGAAATGGTTAATAGGATTGAGAATCCGTGTTGGCTACGTTCGATTTACATATTTATAAAAACACTTCTGGAATAACGAAAAAGACCATGTACTCACGTGTTGTACATGGTCTTTCTTTTAATTTTTTCCTGCAATCATATCAATCAATTCTTCAAGATGCGTCCATCCATCATCATCGAGCATTGCAAGAGCATTGATAAGACGTCTTCTGAAATTAGAATCATCCATCTTAGAAACATTTCCCAAAAGCCTTGCAATTTCATCATTCTTGGTGGTCGGCTGAAACATTTCCCCGGTTCCGGTTCGGAGCCACTCTTCATTTACATTAAAAACAGAACATATCAATGCAATAGCAGAATCGCTTGGAACGCTTCGCCCCATTTCATAAGTAGCAACAGTGTTTCTCTTTACTTTTATTTTATCAGCAAATTCCTGTTGAGTGAATCCGAGAGTGTTTCTAATTTCTTTTATTCGCTCATTCATTTTCGCACCTCCTTTCCGTATTTGTATAATAACATAGAATGTTGAAAAAATCAACAAAAACTATTGACAAATGTTTTTGACCGACTTATAATTGTTTTACAATCAACAAGGAGGTGAGGAAAATGGAAGGAGATGAGGAACGTCTAAAGAGGATTTGGACTTTGATGATAGGGAGGTGTCATGGTAATTACAAAGATGATTCTTATAAAAGAAATGGAATTAAAGTTTGTGATGAATGGAGAAATTCTTTTGATGAGTTCAAACATTGGGCACTAGAAAATGGATATAGCTCTCGATTGCTGATAGATAGAATGGATACATTCGGAAATTATGAACCGAACAATTGTAGATGGATAACAAGGGAGGAAAACGCGAGAAACAAAAGAAACACAATTTTTGTTTTGTATGACGGAAAAGTTGTTAAGCTGTGCGAACTATGCAGAGAAAAGAGAGTTTCACTTTCTACTGTTTATTCCAGATTAAGAAATGGATGGGACATAGAAAAAGCGTTATCTGAACCTGTGCGAAAAAGAAAAAGAAAAAAGTATGGTATTCGCAAGTCCGAAACAAAGAAAACAGGGAAAAAGTTGTACTGTGCCGTTCCGTATCAAAAGGCAAAGAGAGAAGAAAACTGAACTCACGAAGTCAATAAAGGAGGTGATGGAATGGCAAAAATCGAAATTAGACAGGTTGATGGGGAAAAAGGAATATTCACCGAAATTCTTATTGGTGGTCGCAAAATTGATGGTGTCAGAAGCTACGAATTAAAGCAAAAAGCTGGGGAGCTTCCTGTGCTGACAATTGACTTGAACGCTTTTGAAATTGCGACAGACTTGAGGGTGCTACTTGTTAATCAGGACACTGCTGGAGAGATTAAAAGCATCAGATTCAAAGATGGGTATGAGGTTGAAATTGGCTCTCCTGTTACAGAGAGCCAGTAAATCATTTGTTGAGATTTTGAAGTATGGAACATTGTTTAGGACTGCGGCAACAGCCAGATAACATTGCATATTGGCAGATTAAGCGACCGGTTTCAAAATGCTGTTTTTCCAAATCGGAAGAATCTGCCATTTTAATCTCAACAGAATAATTCTTGCTCTGTTTATCACAGAAGCCAGTAAAAACCATAATAAGCCACCTCCTTAGTTGTTTTAAGGAGATTATACCACAGGAAGGAAGTGAATTGAATGAGTGAAAGAGAAAAGCAGGTAGTTGAGAAACTGAAAGATGCAATTCCGAAGATGTCAGATTTTGACAAGGGTTATATTCTTGGGAAAGTTGAGAGCATGGCAGAAAAGAAGGAAAAACAAGAGAAGAAAGATGGTGATTAAATGCTTGAAGTTCAAAGAATTTAACTTCTGAAAGGAGAGATAAGGAAGAATGCAGCATGACATCGCTGGGTTAAAAGAAGCCCTCTACCAGCAAATTGAGAAACTGGCAGAGGAAAGCAACAGTAATTCTGCTGATGCGGAAACCAAAATTCGCATTGCGGGCGAAATTTGCCGTATCACAGATACGATTATCAGGATTGATGCCGATTAAGTGCGGATTCGATACTGGATATATTTCTTTCTATGGACTTAAGCTCTACGAGATTTGATACGCTATGTAGACTGCTTAATTTATGCATAGCACAACATTCATACTTGGAAATATACCACGCACAGTCATGTACACAATCCTTGAAATCGTTAAGAGGACATTTACTTATCTTTATCACCTCCTTTATAGGAGAGTATACCACGAAAGAAGGTGAATTGAAATGAATGAACCGGTACAAAGCAATATGCGTACTCCGATTGAGATTGCGCTTGATATTGACGGCGAGGGGATGACTACGGCTAGAAAGCTGTATGAGTTTCTGGAACTGGCACCGCAGAATTATGCAAGATGGCTTAAAGCTAATATTCTTGATAATGAATTTGCTACTGAAAATGAGGATTATTTTTACTCTTCATCAATGAAGAGTGAACATGGAAGAGGCAATTTTGCCGAGGATTACCGTCTGACAGCCCATTTTGCAAAGAAACTCTCCATGAAGGGAAATGGTGAGAAAGCAGAACAGGCAAGAGAGTATTTTTCGTTGGTTGAGGAAAAAGTTAAGCAGACTGTCATTGACCGTTCGCAACTGTCACCGCAGTTACAGCTTATGAATATGCTTGTCGAAAATATGAACAGGGCAGAGATTGAGCAGAAACGGCAGGCACAGCAGATCGCAAAGGTTGAGCAGACAGTTGACACCATAAAAGAGATATTCACAGAGCCTATTGGGGACTGGAAAGCGGAAATAAATGCGAGGGTGCGTGAAATCTCAATAAAGAGCGGTACTGACTATCAGTCTTTATACAGCCAACTTTACGGGGAACTGGAAACAACGGCACATTGCAGTCTGAAGAGATTGCAGGATAACAAACGTTCCAGAATGGAGAAAGCCGGGAACACAAAGACGGCTATCAAGGATGGAACAACAAAAATTGCAATCATTTATGAAAAACCGCAGCTGAAAGCCATTTTTGAGGGAATCGTAAAGAGATATGCAATGAAATATTGCTCATAGGGAAGGGAAACAGAATGGGTAACATAAAGAATACGGCAATAGAGGCGTATCGTATAAGAACTCTTGATCGTAGTTTAATTACTAAAAAAAGCATGAAATGTGCAATTAGAAAAATTGCTGATGACGACGAAGATTTTGAAAATATTGTTTTTGAATTGGGATGCTCTGTTTTAGCAAAAAGCATATACAAAAGGAAGCTGAAAGGGAACTATTCGTAAAACAGGAGGCACTTATGCGGACAGCACCATGCTTAAAGTGTGAACGTCGTGGATGCGGAAGTTACCATGATGAATGTGAGCAGTACAAAGCATTCAGAGCGGAGCAGGATGCATTGAGCGAGAAGAAAAAGAAGTTTCGAGGTGAAGATGTTCCGGCACGACATTACAGATGGCGAGAGCATTCACCTATCAAATGTCACAAAAAGTAGGAGGGAGCAAGTGAAAAGAATGGCAATAGCGGTAGTAATTGCATTCCTGTTGTTCGCCGGTTTTGCCATGATTGCAAATGCCGGAAGTGATCATCAGGGAGACTGGCAGGAGTACATTGAACGGCTTTGCGAAAGCAAAAACATTTCACCGGAGCTTGTGGAAGCCATGATAGAAAGGGAGTCTAGCTGGAACCCGGATGCGGTAAACGGTAACTGCGTTGGCCTCATGCAGGTGGACAAGGAAATTCACCGGGAACTGATCGGAGATCGGAATATGACTGACCCATACGACAACATTTATGTGGGAGTAACGCTTCTGGAAGAGCTGCTACACAAATATGGCGAGGTAGCACCGGCACTGATGTTCTATAACGCAGGATATTCCGATAATTACGGAGTCGGAGCATATGAGGACGGAACACTTAGCAACTATGCTGAAGAAATTTTAAAGCGTGCAGCGGAACTAGAAAGATTGCACGGGAAATAGGAGGAAAAAGTAATGACAATTTATATTCCAGAATTTTGGGCAGGCTTTGTAGCTTGTATCATTGCAGAGCTTGGTGCTTGCATCGCATACAGCTGGTATCTTTCACGGAGAAAGAAAAGATGAAGCAGCCAAAGAGATTAACCAGAGAGCAGAAAGAAGCTGTGGCGGCAGCTAGATTTAATCCGGCTAACTGGATGCTGGTGGATGAAACGGAGTTTTATTTAAAGATCATCCACAAAGGAACAGGTATTATTCGGTCGGTGGATAAGTTTAGAAGATTAAATTACAGGAGATAAAAAATGAACATGGAAGCTATTACATTGCAGAACTGCATTGACAATTATGAGAAAAAAGATCAGGCAGCAGTTATTAACGACGGTCAGGTGCTTGGATTTGAACAGGTGGAGGAAAAATGAAAGTGGATTTACTGGAGGATGCGTATATATGCATCAGCAAAGACGAGTATCTCGATTTGGTAGATCAGGAAACCAGAGTGAATGTTCTGGTTGATTTGATAGCTGCCGGATGTAAGCCGAGCGGAGAGGAAATACTTCGTATCCTTGGAACGGAACTGGCAATCGTAACCGCAAACGAATTAAGGGAGAAAAGAAATGGAACTGAAACTTTTGCGAATGAAGCTGAAAAACTTCACAAAATATAACGAAAAAGAGATTGATTTCTCTAATATCACTAAAATTTCCGGCATGAACGGAGCTGGAAAGTCCAGCATTGCGACCGCATATACTTGGGTACTGTTTGATTGCGACTACAATTTGAAAAGCAGTCCGGCAGTCCGTAGGGAAGTTGACGGGGAACCGGTAATGGATTCTGATGTAGAAGTAACACTGGTTTTTAACCTGGATGGGAAAGAAATTTCCATGCGGAAGGTACAGCACCGGACGATCAGCAAGGACGGAGCATCTTACAAAGATGATAATAAATATTTTATCAATGATGTTCCAAAGAAAAAAACAGAATTTGAATCATATCTTGGAATTGATATGGGTCTTTTGAAAAGTTGTTCCAATCCAGAGGCTTTTCTTACTAAAAAAGCAGATGAAATGAGAGCATATTTATTCTCATTGTCAAAAGAGTTTTCGGATTTATCCGTTTGCCGGGAAAATGAAGAACTTTCAGAACTGGCAGAAAGGCTGAAAGATTACTATGTAGAAGAATTATCTGCAATGAACAAGAAAAAGAAATCAGACATCGAGAAAGAGCTTCCGGTTCTGGACGGACAGATTAAGGAGAAAGAACGAGATATCAAGTTGAAATCTGACATTGATGTATCTGATCTGGAATTGCAGAGAAATACATTGAAAGAACAGATTGCAGAGAATCTGAAAAAACAGGCTGACAGTCAGAACATTTTGAAAGATTATGAAGCTGCGACTGCCGGAATCATGGAGCTGAAATTCAAACTGTCAGATATGCAGAATCAGGCAAATAATGTTCTGTCAGAAAAAGTCCGGAAGATCAGAAGTGAGATTGCAGAAAAAACAGCTGAAAGGCGGAAATTAGAAATTGAGTCTGACAATTACAGCCGGAAAGTAGAAATTTTGAAAGATTCGATTAAAAGATTGACCGAAGATAAGCAGAAAATGGCTGAACTTTGGAAGCAGGAAAAAACCAGAGTTTTTGATGAAAGTAGTACCGTGTGCGTGTACTGCGGGCAGGAATATCCAGAGGACAAGAAAAAACAGCTCCGGTCAGAGTTCGCAGTGCGTAAAGAAGCTGAGTTAAAACGAATTACCGATAAAGGAATGTCGTTGAAAAAGACGATTGAAGAAGATGAACAGGAAGTCGAGAAACTGAATGATTCTTTGAAAGAGACAACTGAAGATATCAGAAATGTCGAAGAAGGAATTCGACTTCTCAAAGAAAAAGAAGCCAAAATTCCGGTCGCTGCGGATATTTCCGGCACTGAAGAATATAAGAACATTCAGAAACAGATTTCGGAAAAAGAAAAATATCTGGAGCAGTTCAGCAATGTGGAAGAATTGAAAGTACAGCTTAAACAGGAAGAGATGGAACTGAATGAGCAGCTGAGAGCTTGCGAACAGAAGATTGCACAGTCAGATACTTCCGCAGAAGAAGAACGGCTGGAAGAACTGAAATCCAAGAAACTTGACCTGGGGCAGAAAAAGACGGATGCAGAACATATCCTTGACCTTCTGGCAGAACTGGAAAAGAAGAAAAATGAGCTGCTTTCCGATGAAATCAACAGCAATTTTGGACTGGTTAAGTGGAAGTTGTTCGAGAATGCAAAGAACGGCAATTATAAGTCCGTATGCATTCCACAGATTGACGGAAAGTCTATTCTGACCACAATCAGCAATAAGGGAAACCGGATTCTCGGAAAACTGGATATTTGCCGGAGCATCCAGAAAATCGAAGGAATTTCAGTTCCTATTTGGTTGGACGATTGCGAGTCGTTGGACTCCGAAAACCAGAAAAAAGTTATTGATATGGTAGACGGGCAGTTGATTATGTTGATCGTAAATGATGGCAAAGAACTAAAAGTGGAGGGAGAAAATGAGTAGAGCATTGGATATGGCAAGAGAACTGGTTAAGAAGCTGGAAGAAGAGGAAGAGCAGTCAAAAGTGCAGCTTTCGACTTTGAATCCGGGAGAAATTTTCAAAATTGGGGAATACGACTTTGTGGTTTTGAAGCAACATGAGGAAACAACAGAAGTGATCTCCAAAGGATTCATGGCGGGAAATGTAAAGTTTGATGATGATTCAAAGGACTACAGTAAATCAAACCTTAGAAAAGTTATTGAGACAAAAATTCAGCCAGCTATTGAGGCGGAAGTAGGAGAGGAAAACCTTGTTGAAACTGTTGCGGACCCGAAATCTGTAGATTCACAGTATGAATTTACCGGATGCAAGTGCAAAGTTAGACCGATTACGTTTGATGAGGCAAGGATGTACAACAATTTGCTGGTTAATAAAGATCTTAACGATTGGTGGTGGACATGCACACCTTGGAGCACAGAAGACAGAGGATGGAAATATTCTATGACCGTTGTTTCTCCGGCCAGCGGTATCGGCAGCCGCATTTGCAACTACGGCAACGGTGTTCGTCCGTTTTGCATCTTAAAATCTAATATCTTTGTATCGAAAGGGGAATGAAAATGGCATTGACAATGAAAGCATTGCAGGAACAGATTGATGTGTTAAAAAAAGAAATGGAAGAGCTGAGAAGTGGACAGAAAGTAGAATGCAACAAGAGATTTTCTAAATGTCTTACCATTGGCGACACATTTGAACTGGCAGAAGTTAATTGGAAGATTATTGACATCACAAGTGACGGTTATGTTTGCCTGGCTGATTCTATCGGTAACATGGAATTTGACTCTAAAAATAATGACTGGAGAACCAGCGATCTTCGGAAGTATTTGAATGAAGAATTTTTGAAAAAGATGGAATCAGAAATCGGGACAGGTAATCTGATCGAATTTGAAAGAAATCTTCTTTCATTGGACGGTCAGACGGAGTACGGAACATGTGATGATAAAGTGTCACTTTTGACAGTGGACGAGTATCGAAAATACAGAAAGTTGATTCCAAATACAGGCGATTGGTTCTGGTTGATTTCTCCGTGGAGTACGCCTTGCAATGATTTCAAAAGCAGTGTTGTCGTTGTTTCTCCGTCCTGCTTTATCAGCCGCAGCTATTGCTATGACGGCGGCGGTGTTCGCCCATTCTGTATCTTTTCTTCTGCAATCTTTGAACCAGAGGAAAAATAAATGGCGGAAACAGAACTGAAAGTAATTCTGAAAGCAAAAGATCTGGCAGAGCATACTTTGCAGGAGGTGATTAGGTACGGGAAATAGATTTAATAAAAAACACGGATTTTCTGACTCAAGGTTATATCGTATATACAACAATATTAAAAGTAGATGTTATAAAATGTATGCGAAAGAATATGAAAATTATGGTGGAAGAGGAATTGGAATGTGTGATCAATGGCTAGGAGAAAATGGATTTGTAAAATTTTTAGATTGGGCATTGAAAAACGGATATTCGGAAGAATTAACTATTGACAGAATTGATAATAATGGAAACTATTGTCCAGAAAATTGTAGATGGGTAACTAGTTTGGTTCAAAACAATAATAGCAGACATGCGAAATTTATTGAGTATAACGGAAAGAAAAAAAGCATATCTGAATGGGCTAGAATTATAGGGATTTCCAGAGATTCGTTAGCAAAGAGATTACATATGGGATGGAGCATTGATAAGGCATTGAGTACGCCTATTGATAAAAGATATTCAAGAAAATGCTAATGTTATATTCGATGGATTTATATGTAAAAGAATTATTGGAGGAAAAGTAATTATGGCAGATACACAGGTAGCAGTAACAGAGGAAAAGAAAGAAGTATCAAGAAATAAAGTGACGGATTACAGTCTTGGAATTTTTGGAACGTCAGATAACTTCATTATGGCTATGCAGATGGCAAAAGCATTGTCAAGTTCAACGATAGTGCCACAAACGTTCCAGAGAAACGAAGCGAATTGTCTGATTGCCATTGAGCAGGCACAGAGATTGCACGTAAGTCCGCTTATGGTAATGCAGAATCTCAATGTGATTCAGGGAAGACCGTCATGGAGTTCCAAGTTTTTGATTGCTGCGATCAATAACAGCGGAAAATTCGATACGGAATTACAGTTCGAGGAGAAGAAGGACAAGGATGGAAAGCCATTTTCTTGCACAGCATGGGTAATGAAGAATGGTAGAAAAGTTGAAGGAATGACGGTTGACATGGACATGGCGAGAGCAGAGGGATGGCTTGGAAAAAACGGAAGTAAATGGAAAACCATGCCACAGCTGATGCTTCGTTACAGAGCGGCATCTTTCTTTTCCAGTCTTAATTGCCCGGAACTGACTATGGGTCTGTACACAAAAGAAGAGATTATTGACGGTGATTTCAAAGAATACAAGATTGAAGATGTACAGGAGCAGGCTCATGAAGAGATCGTTCAGAATGCAAATTCTATGGATTTTGAACCGGAAGAAACTGCTGGAACAGTGACAGAGCCAGACGGGCAGCAGGCAATGCCGGAGTTTATGTAGGAGGGATAGAACGCATCACCACGACTGGATTAAAGTTTGCAAGCACCATAAATTGGGATATGAATGCAAAATATGTTGGAGGTTTTGGAGATCATGAATAAAACAGTTCAATTTAATATAAGAGTAACAATGAGCGAAAGATGGGTTAATAATTTTTGTTCGATGTTGCATTGGATGGAAAGTTGTGGAAAGTTAGGTCATTCGTCCATGATTGAATTTTATTCTGATGGTGATGGAGATTTTAGACCTACGTTTGAATTTGATAGAGAATATGAGAAAACAGAAGGCAGATGGAAAACAGCACATAGTCAATTGCCAGATGCCGAAGTGCTTTTTGATGCAGGTTAAGACTTGGAGGAGTAGTTATGAGAGTAATTTCACAGGATGGAACGGATGATATTCCATATGAAAATTTTACATTTTCGATAACTGTAGATAATTGCATAATCGCAAGCAAAAATTTAGCAGCAAGTCCGCAAGAACTTTTTTGCGGAAGAATTGCAGAATATTCGTCCAGAGAAAAAGCACTGAAAGCCATGGAAATGCTGAGAAAAACATGGTTAGGAGAAAGCGTAGAGTTTGAAAACGGATTTTACCGAAAAAATTGCGTTTTCCAATTTCCGGCAGATGATGAGGTGTAAATACGAATGGATGAAGAGTGGAAATGGGTAAATGGCTTTTCCGGAATATACCAAATATCGAATTTTGGAAGATTGAAAAGTTTCAAAAGATGCTCCGACGGATATATTCTTTCTGAGAGAAATGAAAAAGGAGGGTATTTTAGCGTTGTTCTTCGTGATTCTATTCAAAATAAGAGACGTAGTGTAAGGATTCATGTATTGGTGGCGGAGACATTTATCGGAGAAATCCCTAAAGGTTACCATGTTCATCATAAAGACGACAACAAACAAAACAATATTGTTACTAATCTTGAAATCATACATCCAAAGAAACACCGAAAGGAAACGCTAAAGAAACACCCTCAAATAAATGTAGGCATTGCAAATTACAATAGGTTTGAAAAGACGAAACATATTTTACAGTATGATTCAGACGGAAATTTTATTGCAGAATATGCAAATGGACGAATTGCGAGTGAACTTACAGGAATTTGTCAAAGAAATATATTGCAAGTGGCAAATGAGGAAGAATATAAGCCTGGAAAGGTAAGAAAACAAGCTGGAGGTTATGTGTGGAAGTTAAAGGAAAGCGAGGTGATTTAATGCTCAAATTGCTATGCTGCGGAACTGGAAGTTCGGGAAATTCATATGCGCTTAGGACGAATACAGAAACGCTTCTGCTTGATGCAGGAATGCCGATTAAGGATATCAAGAGAATGTGCGGATGGAATATCAGAGACATTTCCGGCTGTGTTGTAACTCATGAGCATGGTTAGGAGACCATAGCAAATCACTGAAAGAATTAGAAGCAATGGGAATACCTGTATTTGCTCCGTATAGACATGATACCGGTGTGAAATTCAAAGGCAGATGGAAAATCAGATCATTTGATTTGACCGATTTAAACGGCAAGTGGACTCATACGAACGGAGATGGCTCCGAATGCCCGTGTTACGGATTTTTGATTCGTCACCCAGAGATGGGGACAATGATTTATGCAACTGACACAGAACTGATTAAGTGGCGGTTCAAAAATGTAAATCACATTCTACTTGGTGTTAATTATGACCCGGAATTGTTATCCGGTGACGATGCAAAGAAAAACCATGTTATCCGCGGTCATATGAGCATTGATACGGCTTGCGACTTTGTAAAAGCCAATGTGTCAGATCAGTTGCAAAACGTGATTATGTGCCATTTATCAAAAGAAAATGCTGATAGTGATAGTTTTATCGAGAAGATGAAAAAAGTTGCTTATGGGGCGAATGTAGATGTTGCGGTTGCAGGGAAAAGTTGGGATTTGAAAAATCCTAGTGAGTGTCCGTTTTAGAAAGGAGATTATATGGCTAAATACAAAGATATTTTAGGAAATATAAGAGAGTGTGAGGATAAAACAATAACAATCAGCCTTGAAAGATACAATACTTTGATTATTAAAGAAGCTATTACTGATGGCTTTGTAGAACTCAAGGAAATAGAGGGAAAAAAGAATGATTAAAGGCAGAAAAGTCTATGACCCATTAACTGATACTTGGAGCACAGGTTATTGGGTTGCGGATGATAAAGGGAATTATTACCCAATATGGTAGAAGAATATCCAAATTCAGAATATGAAATGGTGATTAGAAGAAAGGCGGAATGACTTATCAATAAAGTAATTTTAACAGGTAGATTCGTGAAAGACCCTGACGTTAGATACTCAAACGGAGAGAAAACAACTGCGGTTGCGAGATTTACTCTGGCAGTAGAACGAAGATTCAAAGGTGATGGAAACCCGACAGCTGATTTTATCAACTGTGTAGCATTCGGAAAATCCGGGGAGTTTATCGAAAAATACTTCCGTAAAGGCATGAGGGCTAATATTTGCGGACGGATTCAGACCGGTTCCTATACGAACAAGGACGGGAACAAGGTCTACACCACGGATGTTCTGGTGGAAGAAATTGAGTTTGGAGAAAGTAAAAACAGCAATCAGCAGAGTGCAGCTCCGGCTAATCCGAATAATGAAGTTAATCCAATGACAGATGAAAATGGTTTCATGAACATACCAGATGGAATTGACGAAGAGTTACCGTTTGCTTGATAGAGAGGGTGAGAAAATGAAAAAATTTGAACTTACAGCAGAATATGTGACCAATATTTTTGGAAAGAAATTATTTAGAATTAAGGCTCTTGTGGAATTTGGAAATGTGAAAGAAGGAGAATTGGGAGGATTCATAGAGAAAGAATCTAACCTCGCTAATAGCGGTAATGCATGGGTCTACGGTGATGCACAGGTCTGCGGTAATGCACGGGTCTACGGTAATGCATGGGTCTGCGGTAATGCACGGGTCTACGGTAATGCACGGGTCTACGGTGATGCACAGGTCTACGGTAATGCACGGGTCTACGGTGAAGCACGGGTCTACGGTGAAGCATGGGTCTGCGGTAATGCACGGGTCTGCGGTAATGCACGGGTCTGCGGTGAAGCACGGGTCTACGGTGAAGCATGGGTCTGCGGTAATGCACGGGTCTACGGTGAAGCATGGGTCTGCGGTAATGCACGGGTCTACGGTGATCTGGATTATGCAATTGTTGGAGGTTTTGGAAGTGAGCAGCGGACAACTACATTTTTCCGGCAGAAGGACGGAACAGTAGGAGTGAGGTGCGGATGCTTTTACGGAACACTGGAAGAATTCAGGGGAAAAGTTAAGAAAACGCACAAAGACAGCAAATACGGACAGGAATACCTGATGATTGCAGATCTGATGGAATTACATTTTGCAGGAGGAAAAGAAGATGATGAACGATAATGTGGCAGTTAAAGCGAGCGATGAAGTAAACCTTGCCGAGGTAGTGGTGAATACAGGAGAGATTCTGACTGTAGTTGAAAACCTTGTGTGTGAGATCGGCAGAAAACTGTATGGATACGATATGACTCAGAAGAACGATGAACAGGTGAACTGCATGGAGCAGGCACTTGTTAGCAATCGAGAGAGATTAGCCGAAATCCGCAATAAGTTGGAGGTTATCTGCAGGAGGCTGTGATATGGCAATGATTAAGACAAGCCTGAAGGTGTGCCGGAGCTGCAAATACGGCTTATACAATGGCACGAACGGCGGAGTGAGTTGCAGTTATATCTTGAAAACGTTACATAGCCGAAACTGTCCGGTATGGCAGTGCGACAAATATGAGGCGAAGAGAAGGAAAAGAAAGGAATAAAAATGAGCGATATTATCGAATATGCAAAATCTGAACTTGATCGCATTCCGAAAGGCGAAGATGGAATGCAGGAAATGATGAATAACAACATTTTGGAGATTCTTGAAAAATTTGCAGATCAGGGGCACAGCGGTTTTTCTGCCAGCTACGCGATCAGTGTTCTGGAAAGACTGATGAGGTGGAAACCTATTAGCCCACTGACAGGAGAAGAAGATGAATGGATTACGGTATATGGACAAACAAAGCAGAACAAGAGATGCCCTGGTGTATTTCTTAAGCCGGATGGAACGGCATATGACATTGACGGAATCATTGTAAGTGACAACGGAGGAATTACTTGGTTTTCAAGCGGACGATTCCGGAAAGAAATCACATTCCCATACATGCCACCTAGCCATCCAGAGAAAGTGTATATCGAGTATACGGAGGATGTACCGCCGGGGTTTACAGGCGATAAATACGACATTATCACCGACGATAAAGAACGCATCAGAGCGTTATATGAGAGGAAAAGAAAAGAGTTTGATGAGGCATAGAAGTGAAGTAGGCTGGTGCGACAAGTCCCAGCCGAGAAAGAGAAAAAGAAAGGAATAACGAATCCTCGGTAAACCGAGGTTGCGCAATGGGTAAAGTAAAACAGAATTGCGCACAAAGCATAGTAAAATGAGTTCCGCGCAAGACCGGATTAAAGTATGCTAAAAAACGCTTGCTGACTATGTTATCCACGATACATGGATTTGTAACGTGGTGTTATGACAAAAAAGAAACTAAAGGTATGTTGGATAAGTGCAGGAATATCTAGTTTTATGGCTGGATATCTTGCTGGAGATGTAGACGAATGGATATACATTGACATTGCAGACCAACATCCAGACAGCATGAGATTTATCAAAGATTGCGAAAAGGCTATCGGAAAAGAGATAAAGATTTTGAAGTCAAGCGAGTACAATTCTGTTGAGGATTGCATAAGAACGGCTGGATTTATTGGAAATTACAGAACAGGAATAAATCCATGTACTAATTGGCTGAAAAAGCGGATTCGTAAAGAATGGGAAGAACGACACAAAGATTGTGAGATTACTTATGTGTGGGGATTTGACCTTAAGGAAACTGAAAGGGCTGAAAGAACCATTGAAGCTAATCCACAGGCGCAACATGAATTTCCATTGATTGACAGAGGATTGTCGAAAGAAGAGGTACACGGATTGTTTGAACGGACTTTTGATTTTGCCCGACCAAAGATGTACGAACTTGGATATGCGAACAATAATTGCGTCGGCTGTGTAAAAGGCGGCATGGGTTATTGGAACCATATCAGAAAGGATTTTCCGGAAGTCTTTGAAAGTCGGGCGAAGTTGGAAAGAGAAGTTGGTTATTCAATCCTTAAGGACGGAAAAGG
>OIYY01000077.1_pt1 | contig 69993 bp, 79 predicted proteins | sample 1588341 | NCBI WGS metagenome assembly OIYY01 (sample SAMN03283287) | human gut metagenome | biome: human-associated habitat; material: feces | host: Homo sapiens | place: Peru | collected 2012
CCCTCTGACGAGGGAAGTGGCGGCTTCGCCGTCGATAGGAGAGAAACCTATGTTAAGATAAACTATAATTTATAATCAATTCTTCCTAAACACATCAAGCATATGCTGTGAAAAGCCAACCAAATCTTCACGCTCACATATGACTGATAAAAACTTCATATATTCTTCAAATTCTCTTTTATTTAGCATATTTAATTTATTTGAATATAAATATGACAGCATATCGACGCCAACGAAATGAAGTCTGGTAACATTATAATTTTCCATTAATTTATCAATGTCACTTTTTCTATATAATTCAAAAATTTCATTAGGGCTTGAATATGCGTGAAAATTATCATCTATTAAACCTTTGCCAATATAATTAAGTATTCGTTTTTTATAAAACATTTTGTAAATCGTAGTGTCATTATTGCAATAAGAAGAATATATAATTCCACCGATTTTTGCAACCCTTATTGCTTCATTCAACGCTTTGTGTTTGTCATTATCATTAAAAAGATGGTACATCGGACCGAGCAGTAATACTATGTCGTATGTATTATCACTAATGAACGATAAACCGCACGCATTTCCCTCATAAACAGTTATCTTATGCTCTGGCTTAATTTTACTTTTTAATATTTCTATATTATGTGGCACAAGTTCAACCGCCGTTACATCATATCCCATATCCGCAAGCGCAATAGAATATCTCCCCGTACCTGCACCAATTTCAAGAATTTTTGATTTTGGCGTCAGGTACTTTTTTATATACTTCATAGTAATGAGATATTCCGGTAAATGCGTCTTGCTTTTTAGCCTGTTTTCTTCATCGTAATTGTTATAAAATTCAATTATTTTATTCATCATTTATCTCCTTTTCAAATTCAATTATTGTCATTTTATCGTTGATAATTTTTTCTTTTCCGCAGGGTTTATATCCGAGTTTTTGATATAGGTGAACATTTTTCTTTTCCTCTTTAATTGTATCGAGTTGCCAATGATAATATTGTGAATATAGTTTTTCTATATCAATAATTGCATTTGTTGCATAGCCTTTATTTTGATATTTGGCAAGTACAAACAACCTTGCAAGTTTTGCTGTATTGTTTTTAGTTGCAACCCAAATTTGACCTACTTTTGTGCTGTTATCAACTATCCAATACATTTGAAAACTCGGTTTTGTAGTTCTTGATACAAATTTTGAAAAAGATTCTTTGCAGGGGTTTGTTTCATCGTAATATTTTTCATATATAGGTTTAAAACATTTCTTTTGCATAATAAACGCTTTTAAAAGTTCTGTATTTTTAATTTGTTTAATCATAATATCACTCCAAATTCTTTAAATCTAATATTGTTGCAAAATGGGGGATAGTGAATTTTTCGGGGTACGATGAAAGCATCGCTTTATGCTCAGTTTCCCATTTTGCAATTTCTTCTTTGCTTAATGCTCCTGTTCCGATTCCACGGCAGGCTTTAATTCTGCCGTGCCAAGTGTCACGGGTAAATTTGACATTTATATCAAAAGCTATTTTGTTTGAAACGGTAAACATATCATCAAGCCAATCGGGTGTTTCTATTTCACTGCGAGTTGAACCTTTGCCACTCCAAGATGGGTTGTATTTTAGCACTAACTCCTCGCTCTTATATGCAATTTCACTTTCATACGGCAACCAGTTCATAAACATAATTAATAAATGCCCGTTCGGTTTGAGCCATTTATGTATTTTTGGTAAAAGAATATTTTTATCGAAATACATAAAGCACTGACAAGCTGTTATAACATCAAAAGTATTTTCTTCAAATTCCAATTCTTCAACTTGTGAAACAATATATTTTATATCTAAGCCTTCGCTTAGCTTTTTTGCATATTTAATTTGGTTTTCCGCTATATCGACGCCTGTCCATTTACCGCCGTACATATACATATTTCTCGGGAGTACACCTGTGCCGGTTGCTAGGTCAAGAATTTTTTGATTTTCTTTACAATAACCCAAATCTATTATCTTTTGATAAAATTCATTTGGATATATGTCCCTGTATTTTGCATAATTTTTACTTGCTTTGCCCCAATCAAATTCATTGCCGAGGTCAATGTTTGCTATTTTCATTTTTATTACCTCCTAAAAAAATAACTGCTGACAAACTTTTATGTTCATCAGCAGTTTAATAATTTATATAAACAAATACTATTATCTACCTTTGAACACAGCACAAATAAACCCAAGCATAATACTTAGGCTGTTCAGGCTGAGCAAAGGTGTTAAATTTTGAAATTATATTATTCATAACGATTACCTCAAATTTAGAATAACACAATAATATAAGCTTGTCAAACAAAAATTGAATAAGCCTTGTAATATCGAAAATATTATTTGCATATGTATTGATAGAAACTGAAAAGGAGATTCGTTATGGAGCTAAATAAAGAATTCAGAGAAATAAACTGCAATGAAGCGAGAGAAAAAATCAACGAAAGCTTTGATATTGATTATCAGCTTAATTTGCCGCAATACCTTGACGATATTGATAAGCTTGTTAAGTGCTGTGTTAAAAATGTTGTAACAGATTATGATTTGTCCTCTTCTTCAATTATAGTCTACGGCAGAAGCATAATTACAATTATGTACAAAACGGCTGACAATATCACTCTTTCAAATATTTTTGAAGAAGAATTTTCACGAACATTTGATATAACAAACTGTAATTTTCCTGATTTTGCGCTAGTTAATTTATGCACGGCTTATTCAAACAGCAGACTTGTTAATCAAAGAAGAATCGATGTGCACACATCCCTAAGTGCTCAAATAAGCATCTTTTGCAAAAAGTGTATACATTCCCTGTCAAAATGTGAAAATGCATTTATTAAGAGTCTTGAAGCCGATATACTTAATATTAAGGCTTGCTCTGTAAGTTCTGTTGAATTTGACGAGGCATTTTCACTAAGCAAAGGTGAAAACCAAATAAAAAACATAATAAATACTTATGCAAACACTGTTGTCTCTGATAAGAAAATAATAAAAGATAAAATGCTTGTTAAAATTGACTGTGAAATTTCTGTTGTTTATTGTGATGAAAATTCAAATATAGATAAAATTAAACATTCATTTTCGGTCAGCCGTATTATTGATATTACCGGCTGTGATGAAACAGATTATTCGTTTATTGAAGCAAATCTCAGTCAGCTTTATATTAAGCCTAGAGCCGATTCAAATAATAAGCTCTGTGATATTGAAGCGGTGGGCAGAATAGCAATTAATTATAAAATCTGTTCTATTGAAAAAGAAAATATTTCTGTTGATTCATACATTCCGCATTTTAAATCAACCAGCCAAAATGAAAAATTAATACTTAAATCTAATCCGATTTATTATTTTGATTCTAAAAGTTTTGAAATGACTTTTGAAAATGACAAAAGCATTATTGAAATCATCGATTTAAACGCTCAGATAGTTCGTACTTTTGTCACTTCTTCAACGCTGAATTGCGCTGTGCTTTTAAGATTTTTCTATCATGACGAAGAAGGCTTGCTTTGTTATTTTGATAAAGAGGAAATGTATACGCTAAAACTAAATGATATTGAATTTTTCGGCGATGCAAATGTAAAACTTTTAAACTATGATTTTGTTATAAACAACACAAATAAGGTTAATTTGAGGCTTAATATTGAGTATTCGGCATTTCTTTATAGGGAAGAATCAATAGAATACATAACGGATATTGACGCCGAGGAAAAAGAAAACGACTGTGACTTCTGCGAATTAACGCTTTATTTTGCTAAGAAAAATGAAAGTGTATGGGATATTGCAAAAAACTTTTCAACCGATTCAAGGCTTATTATTGAAGAAAACGAACTAAGTTCGGATATTATTGACACCAGACGAGTTTTGCTTGTTCCGGGAATGTGAGGTAAGATTATATGTATAATGATATTTACAGTGATATTTCCAAAAGAACAGGCGGAGATATTTACATAGGCGTTGTGGGGCCGGTAAGGTCGGGTAAATCAACTTTTATAAAAAGATTTATGGATACGCTTGTTTTGCCTAAAATAGATGACGAATATGTTAAACAAAGGGCAATGGATGAGCTTCCGCAATCAGCCGCAGGCAGAACAATTATGACAACCGAACCAAAATTTATACCTGAAGATGCGGTAGAACTAACAATGAGCGATAATATCAAAATGAAAGTAAGGCTCATTGACTGTGTTGGATACATAGTTCCGAGTTCAGTGGGGTATATTGAAGATGAACAGCCGAGAATGGTTATGACACCGTGGTATGACGAAGAAATACCTTTTAATATGGCGGCTGAAATCGGTACTAAAAAGGTGATTACCGAACATTCAACAATAGGTTTGGTTGTAACGACAGACGGCACAATTACATCAATACCGAGAGATGAATACGAGGAAGCGGAAGAAAGGGTGATTGACGAACTTAAATCACTCGACAAACCTTTTATCGTTCTTATGAATACTGATAATCCTAAGTCACCTAACGCAATAGCGCTTTGCACATCGCTTACGGATAAATACGGTGTACCGGTTATTCCTGTCAACTGCCTTGAAATGACCGAACAAGAGATAAACGATATTTTATCTGATATTCTTTATGAATTTCCTGTGTGCTCGGTCGGTATTCATTACCCAAGCTGGATAAATAATCTAAGCCACGACAATTATTTAAAGTCATCACTTTACACTTCAATTAAAGAAAATGTATCAACTGTAACAAATATAAGAAGTGTGGGCACATTCAGTGAAAAACTTAAAGAAAACGAATATATTGAATCAATCAATATAAATTCACTTGATTTGTCAACCGGTAAAATCATTATAAAGATTTATGTTGATAATAAATATTTTTATAAAATTCTTTCAGAAAGCTGTAATGTTGAGATTAATGATGAAAAAGAAATGATGTCGCAGTTTATAAATCTTATAAATATGAAAAAGCAATACGAAAGGTTTGGCAAAGCACTCAGCGATGTTGAAGAAACGGGTTACGCAATAGTTATGCCGGAAATGAACGAGTTAACACTTGATGAACCCGAAATTATGAAGCAAGGCGGAAGATACGGAGTTAAACTCAAGGCACAGGCACCGTCAATTCATATGATTAAGTGCAATACTTATACCGAAGTTGCGCCGATAGTCGGAAGTGAAAGTCAAAGCCAAGAACTTGTTATGTATCTTCTTAAAGAGTTTGAAGAAAATCCGTCTGAAATTTGGGATACCAATATATTTGGCAAATCACTTCACGAACTTGTAAGCGAGGGGTTAAACAACAAGCTTTATCGTATGCCGATTGATGCGAGAAACAAGTTTAGGGAAACAATAGAGCGTGTTATAAATGAGGGATGTAACGGACTTATCTGCATAATTTTATAATAAAATAAGGTCGCACTAAATTATCTGTGCGACCTTTAAATATATAAGTATTAAAATAATAATATGGAGTACGATTTCAAGCGGCAAACCTATCATAAACTTTTTGTGAAGCGTTTTGTGGTGGATGGTTTTCATAGTTAAATATTCACCGAATGCGCCACCTAAAAGACCTAAAAGCATAAGAGCCTTTTCACTTATCCGCTGTTTATGTTTTATTGCTTTTTTCTTATCAATTACTGCGGCAAATGAGGCAATAATATTCATAACTATAAGATAAGCTGCTAAAATGTAAAGATAAGTCATATTTCTGATTTAAACTCTTTAAGCGGTTTTAAATCAAAATTGCCGATAGATAGTTTATCGCCTTTTTTGAATTCTTTTGCGCAACTTTCATCAACGGTATAAACGCTTGCACACTTAGGGCAAACAAGAAAATATACTGTTTGAGTGTCAAGAAGCGTAGGCTTAACTGCAAGCCTTCTTTCAAAATTTGAAAAAACACCGAAATTTACTTTTTCATTACAAGCAGGGCAAGTAAGCTTAACTGTTTCGCCACGCTGATGCACCCACTTTGAATTACCGAGTCTGTATTCCATTTATATCACCTTTTTCTATTTTACTATAAATTTAGGATGTGTTCAAGTGTATAAAAAAATTATTTTGTCATTATTGCTGATTTTTTGTTTGGTCGGTTGCAGCGGCAACATTTCAAACAGCAGTGTTTCGCCTGAAAAAAGCGCAGCAGATAATACATATGTAAAAAGCGTGTTTATTGCATATTACGAACTTGAAATCTTTACAAAAGAAAATGACGAAAAGCAGTTTAAAAATACAATTTCAAAAACTTTTAAAGAACTTTCGTCAAAAGGATTTAACCGTGTTACAGTTCAAGTCAGACCGTGCGCTGACGCTTTTTATAAATCTTCATACTTTCCTGTAAGTGAGTACTGTTTCGGTTATCAAGGCTCAGAGCTTATTTATGACCCGCTTGAAATAATGGTTGAATGCGCACATAAATATAACCTTTCAATCGAAGCGTGGATAAACCCTTATCGTGTTTTACAAAGAAACGATTTTTCAGCTTTATCCGAAAACAATATTGCACTTAAATGGAAAGACAGTGAAAAACTGATTGTAACCGATGGCACAATATATTTTAACCCGGCATATAAAGAAGTGACCGATTTAATAGTGAACGGGGTTAAGGAAATTGTTTCAAACTACGATATTGATTCGATTTGCTTTGACGATTATTTTTATCCTACTAAAGATAAAAATATTGATAAATCAGCTTATCAGTCTTATAAAAACAACGGTGGCAAAAAAAGTCTGCAAGATTTTAGACGGGATAATATTAACAATATGGTAAAATCGGTATATTCTGCCATTAAATCGATAAAAAGTAATGTAACTTTCGGTATAAGTCCCGCTTCAAATATAGACTACGACTATTCAACCATTTATGCCGATGTTATAAAATGGTCGAGAAATGAGGGGTATGTTGACTATATTTGTCCTCAGATTTATTTTGGCTTCAAAAATGAAAATCAGCCGTTTATGCAAACTACAAAACTTTGGTGCGATAACGCTACCTGTAAGCTTTATGTTGCACTGCCTATGTATAAATCGGGACAAAAAGACGAATTTGCAGGCGAAAGCGGTAAAAATGAATTTATTAAGGAAAAAGATATAGTTTCACGCCAAGTGACTTATCTTTCAAAACTTGAACAAGTCAGCGGTTTTTATATTTTTTCATACACTTCGCTTAAAGATAATGAGGAAACATCCAATCTTTATTCCGCAATGCAAAATTCATCGCAGTAATCTATTATTTTAACTTCCATTTCTTCGCCGACAATATTTTTGCAATATTTCATACGAACAGGCAAATAGCTTCTTGTATAGCCTTGGAATAAACCGGGCTCAATTTCATTTTCAAAAAGAACTGTTTTATTTGAATTAACAAGATTTTGAAGATAATTATGCCTTATCTTTTCGGTTTCTTCAATCATAACTGCGGCTCTTCTTTCTTTTTCGGCCTTTGGTACATTATCGCCACGCTTGGATGCCGCAGTACCGACTCTTTCACTGTAAGGAAAAACATGAACTTTTTCAAAGGCAATGCTCTTTACAAATTCAAGGCTCTCTTTAAAATCTTCTTGTGTTTCATCATTAAAGCCTACCATAACATCGGTCGTAAGGCTTGCGTCATCAAAAGTGCTTCTTAGTTTGTCACATAAAGCTTTATATTCTTCGGCGGTGTAGTGCCTGTTCATACTTTTTAGCGTTTTGTTACATCCGCTTTGAAGCGAAATGTGAAACTGAGGGCAAAGCTTTTCACACTTTGCAAGACCGTCAATAACTTCATCTGTTAAATGGTCGGGTTCAAGAGAACCGAGCCTTATCCTTTTGATTTTTTCGTTATTGTTACAAATCTTAACAGCATCAACAATATTAAAATCTTCGCCCTTGCCGTATGCAGAAAGGTTGATACCTACAAGCACAATTTCCTTTATACCGCCGTTTGCAAGGTTTTCAACTTCGTTTTTGAGCATATCAAGTGATTTTGAACGGACTCTGCCACGAGATTTAGGAATGATACAGTATGAGCAAAATCTGTCGCAACCGTCTTCAATTTTAACAAACGCTCTTATTCTTTCGTAAAACCTATCTATCGAACAGTCCCAAAAATCGTCGCCGGTTTTATGCTCGTCAATTTTTACAAGTCGGTTTTTATTAATGTTGTATTCGTTGATAAGAGAAAGAATATCGCCGTCGTTTTTATTTGAAAATACAATATCGGCTTCAATAAGTTCCATTGCTTCTTCAGGGAAAGCCTGCGGCATACATCCGGTAAGAATAACTGTTGAATTCGGATGATTCCTTTTAAACTTTCTTATACTTTTTCTTGTCTTTTGGTCAGCAGTTGCTGTAACGGTACAAGAATTCACTATATAATAATCGGCATCGTCATTCTCACTTACAATTTCAAAACCCGCATTTTTGAGAAGTTCAGCCATATATTCGGTTTCATATTGGTTTACTTTGCAACCAAGTGTATAAAAAGCAGCTTTCATTTCTGCCTCCTGTAAAATTAATTTGAATAATTATAACAAAATATTGTTATTAAAACAAGATGTAGACAATAAATATTTACTGGGTGATTTTATGAAAAGAATTATAAGCATAGTTTTATCTTTATCAATTATTTTTTCCTGTCCGATTATTGTAAGCGCAAAAGATGATAAAAAGATTAATGTTAAATCAAGCATTTTAATGAGTTTGGACACCGGAGATGTATTAAAAGAAGATAATGCATATGAGCATCTTTCACCTGCTTCCGTTACAAAATTAATGTCAATTCTTTTAATAATTGAAGCTATAGACAGCGGAAAAATAAAATTAAGTGACAAAGTAACCGCAAGTGAAACAGCAGCGTCAAAAGGCGGTTCTCAAATTTGGCTTGAAGTAGGGGAACAAATGACAGTAAATGATTTGTTCAAAGCTGTTGTTATATCTTCCGCAAACGATGCCTGCACATTGCTTGGTGAATATGTTGCCGGCAGTGACAGTGCTTTTGTTGATATGATGAATGAAAGGGTTAAAACACTTGGTTTAAAAGATTCTCATTTTGAAAACTGTACCGGTCTTGATGATGAAATAACAAATCATTATTCTTGCGCATACGATTTAGCGATTATAGCAAAAGAAATTATGAAGCATAAACTCATTTTGAAATATTCAACCGTTTGGCTTGACAGTTTAAGAAACGGAAAAACAGAATTAAATAATACCAATAAGCTAATTAACAAGTATGACGGTATGACCGGTTTAAAAACGGGTACTACATCAAATGCAGGTTTTTGCCTTTGCGCAACCGCAACAAGAAACGGTGTTAGTTTTGTTTCTGTAGTTCTCGGTGCCAAAAGCAGTGATGACAGATTTAATTTAACAAGAGAACTTCTTGACTACGCATTTGCAAATTATAAGCTTGAAAATATAAAGATTGACAAGTCTAAATTATCGGATATAAAAGTTAGAGGAGGTATCAAAAAGTCTGTTAAACCGTCTATCAACGCAAATCAAACGATATTAATTTCAAAAAACGCTGAAAAACTTACATATAACTACAAAATAAAAGATGAAATCAAAGCGCCGATTAAAAAAGGCGATATTCTTGGCGAAATAGTTGTTAATAGCGGGAAAAGTCAAGTTGCGGAGATTCAAATAAAATCTGACAAAAATATCGAATCTGTAACTTTTTTATATATTTTCAAGAAAATGTTGAATAATATATAAAAAGATATTGAATATTTCGACAAAATAGTGTATTATACTTTTTCTAAGGCTTATTACAAACTATTTTGAAACAGAGGCGATTATTTTGGCTATTAAATTTTTTAACGACCATGCAAAAAACATTGTATCAGATGAAGATGTAAAAGCTATAGCTCCAAAAGCTGTTGAAGCTCTTAACACTCTTCACAATAAAACAGGTGAAGGCAACGATTTCCTTGGTTGGGTAGATTTGCCTACAAATTACGATAAAAGTGAATTTGAAAGAATTAAGAAAGCTGCCGAATTTATCAAGGAAAATGCGGATATCCTTGTTGTAATAGGTATTGGCGGTTCTTATCTCGGTGCAAGAGCTGTTATCGAAGCACTCACTTCTCCTAACTACAATTCACTTAATAAAAAAACACCGGATATTTACTTTATCGGCAACTCAATCAGTCCGTCGGCACTCAGTGAAGTTGTTTCGATTTGTGAGGGCAAGGACATTTGTGTTAATGTAATCAGCAAGAGCGGTACAACTACAGAACCTGCTATTGCATTTCGTGTATTCCGTGACCTTGTTAACAATAAATACAGCAAGGAAGAAGCAGCTAAGAGAATTTTTGCTACCACAGACAAAGCAAAGGGCACACTTAAAGAACTTTCTGACGAAGAAGGTTATGAAACTTTTGTTGTACCTGACGATGTCGGCGGCAGATATTCTGTTCTTACGGCTGTCGGTCTTCTTCCAATCGCTGTTGCAGGTATTGATATTGACGAATTAATGCTTGGTGCTCAAAAGGCACAGAACGAGCTTTGCAGTGAAAACATTGAAGAAAACGATGCATTAAAATATGCCGCTGTAAGAAATGTTTTTTACAACAAGGGTACAAAACTTGAATGCTTTGTTTCTTATGAACCGTGTATGGCTATGTTCAACGAATGGCTCAAGCAGTTGTTTGCTGAAAGTGAAGGTAAAAACGGCAAAGGTCTTTTCCCTGTATCTTGCATTTTCTCAACCGACCTTCATTCACTCGGTCAGTACATTCAGGAAAGCGGCAGCAAACTTATGTTTGAAACCGTAATTAAGTTTAACCATCCGCATAATGATTTCTTAATTACAGAGCAAGAGGGTAACATTGACGGTCTTAACTTCCTTGCAGGCAAGTCAATGAGTTTTGTTAACGAAAAGGCAAGAGAGGGCACACTTCTTGCGCATACTGACGGCGGTGTCGGAAATCTTGTTATTGAATGTGACACCATCACTCCAAGTGACATCGGTTATTTAATTTATTTCTTTGAAAAAACTTGTGCTGTTTCCGGCTATATGCTCGGCGTAAATCCTTTCAACCAACCGGGTGTTGAAAGTTATAAAAAGAATATGTTTGCACTTCTCGGTAAACCGGGCTACGAAAAGGAAAAAGAAACTCTTGAAAATCGTCTCGGTATATGCTAATATATAATTGAAATAAAACCTCGGAGGAATTTTAATATGATTAAACTCATAATCGGTAATAAAGGTTCAGGAAAAACAAAGAAACTTATTGACCAAGTTAATGTTTGCGTTGAAAACTCTGACGGCAATGTAGTTTGCATTGAAAAAGAGCCAAAGCTTACATATGATGTTTCATCTAAGGCTCGTCTTTTAGAAACAGAAACATATCTTATCAACGGTCACAAGGCTTTCTACGGTTTTCTTGCAGGTATCTGTGCAGGTAACTACGATGTAACTGATATTCTTATTGATGCTACATTTAAAATTGTAGGCAGAGAGTACGAAAAGCTCCCTCAATTCTTTGAAATGCTTTCAGAACTTTCAGAAGCTACTGATGTTAACTTCTATTTCACAATCAGTTGTGATAAGGAAGATTTACCTGTAGAAATCTTTGACTATTGTGAAGAGTTATAATTTACAATAAATTTATCAAAAAGCGATGCACAAAAGTGTGTCGCTTTTTTTACTTGTTATTTAGATAAAAAAATGAGGCTGTGTAGACAGCCCCATTTTTTTAAAACATATAATTATTACATAAGTGAAAGGTAAAGTTCTTTGATTTCTTCAACACTTGTTTCTCTTGGGTTACCCGGACGGCAAGCGTCATCATAAGCAGACTGAGCAAGGAAGTCAACATCTTCAGGCTTAACGATATCTTTAAGATTTTCAGGGATACCGACATCCTTTGAAAGTTTCTTTACAGCGTTAACTGCTGCCTTTCTTGCTTCATCTAGCGTCATATCATCAACACCCTCAACACCCATAGCTTTAGCAATGTTTCTGTACTTTTCGCCTGTTGCAGGAGCATTGTATTCCATAACTGTAGGAAGAATGATAGCGTTAGCAACGCCGTGAGGAGTATCATAAAGAGCACCGAGTGGGTGAGCCATAGAGTGAACAATGCCAAGACCTACATTTGAGAAGCCCATACCTGCTACATACTGACCGAGAGCCATACCTTCTCTGCCTTCAGGTGTGTTTTCAACTGCACCTCTAAGACTTCTTGAAATGATTTCAATAGCTTTGAGATGGAACATATCGGAAAGTTCCCAAGCGCCTGCTGTAATATAGCCTTCAATAGCATGGGTAAGAGCGTCCATACCGGTTGCGGCTGTAAGTCCCTTTGGCATTGATGACATCATATCAGGGTCAACAACTGCTACTACAGGAATATCCTTAGGGTCAACACAAACCATCTTTCTGTTCTTTTCGGTGTCGGTAATTACATAGTTGATTGTAACTTCAGCGGCTGTACCTGCTGTTGTAGGAACTGCAATAATCGGTACGCACTTGTTTGTTGTAGGTGCAACACCTTCAAGTGAACGAACATCTGCAAAATCAGGGTTCTTAATAATGATACCGATAGCTTTTGCAGTATCCATTGAAGAACCGCCGCCAATAGCAATAATACAGTCAGCGCCTGACGCCTTGAAAGCAGCAACACCGTTTTGAACATTTTGAATTGTCGGGTTTGGCTTGATTTCGCTGTAAATTTCATAATCGATATCTGCGTTGTCAAGAACATCTGTAACTTTCTTTGTAACGCCGAATTTAATAAGATCAGGGTCAGAGCAAACAAATGCTTTTTTAAAGCCTCTGCCTTTAACTTCTGTTGCAATTTCCTTAATTGCGCCTGCACCGTGATAACTTGTTTCGTTTAATACAAATCTGTTAGCCATAATTTTATCTCCTTAAATAATAAGTATAAGCGGAAAATCAAATTTCCATAATTAAATATACTACATTGACAATTATTTATCAATAATTAAAATAAAATAAATAAAAACAATTTAAAGTTTGTTAACTTATAGACAATAAATAATAACGATTTCCATTATCTTAATTAATTAAAAATAAATTTAATCAGCATTTTTAAATTAACTATTGACAAAAAGCCGCCTTATATATATAATACTTAAAGTGCAAGTGCGAGGTGATTTTATGAGAATTGACCTTAATAATTTATTAAGCGGAAATGAAAAACATTTAGACATAAATTATAAGCTTGATTTAAGTAATCTCATTTACAGCACATATAATCCTATTAAAAACGGTGTAAGTGTTGTCGGCAGTCTTTATTCAAAGGCTGATGTTCTTTACCTTGACATTAACATCAGTTTTGAGTTTTTTGGTTTTTGTGACAGATGTGCTGAAAAAGTTAAGAAAGATTTTAACTTTAACATTAAGCGCATTGTTGTTGAAAAGCTTGAAAACGAAGAAGACGATGACGACTACATTGTTGTAAATAATAGGGAACTTGATTTGGACGAATTAGTTAACGAGGAAGTTTCGTTGTCACTTCCAAACAAAATTCTTTGCAAGTATGATTGCAAGGGGCTTTGTCCTAAGTGCGGAGCTAATTTGAATTTCAAACAATGCGATTGCAAAAAAGATGTTGACCCAAGAATGGCAGCTTTATTGCAGTTGCTTGAAGATGAATAATATGGCTTTTTAATAAAAAGGAGGCAATTAAAATGGCAGTACCAGCAAGAAAAACATCTAAAGCAAGAAAGAACAAGAGAAGATCAAGCGTTTGGAAGATGGATGCTCCAACACTCGTAAAATGTTCTAACTGTGGTGGTTACACTGTTTCTCACAAGGTATGTGGCAACTGTGGTTACTACAACGGTAAAGAAGTAATCAGCAAGGAAGCGTAAGATTTTACATTTGTTGGCGGACAGTTTGTCCGCCTTTCTTGCTTTTATAACAAAAACAGGAGGTTAGATTATGGCAAAACCCGTTGTTGCCATTGTCGGCAGACCTAATGTCGGCAAGTCAACTTTATTCAATAAATTAATCGGAAGCAGGCTTTCAATCGTTGATGATACTCCCGGTGTAACAAGGGACAGAATTTACGGCGATTGCGAATGGCTTAACCATAAATTTTTGCTTGTTGATACGGGCGGTATTGAACCTAACACTTCCGATATTATATTAAGTCAAATGAGAACTCAGGCTGAAATTGCTATTTCGACCGCAGATGTTATAATTCTTGTTACAAATATTCGTGACGGGGTTGTGGCAAGCGACTACGATGTGGCAACAATGCTTCAAAAAAGCGGCAAGCCTATCATTTTGTGCGTTAATAAATGTGACAGTATCGGTGATCCTGACCCTGAGTTTTATGAATTTTATAACCTTGGTTTAGGCGACCCTGTTGCCGTTTCTGCGGCTCACGGTCACGGTACAGGTGATTTGCTTGACGAAGTCCTCAAATATCTTCCTGAATGTGAAGAAGATGAGGACGATGACGAAGTTATTAAAGTCGCAATTATTGGTAAACCGAATGTCGGCAAGTCTTCACTTGTTAATAAAATCAGCGGTGTAAACAGAGCTATCGTTTCCGATATTGCCGGCACTACAAGGGATACAACTGACACTTATATTGAAAATGAATACGGTAAATTCAACTTTATCGATACAGCCGGTTTAAGGAGAAAAAGCCGTGTTGATGACGCTATCGAAAAATACAGTATCATTCGTGCACGAATGGCTGTTGAACGAGCAAATGTTTGCGTTATTATGATTGACGCTGTTGAGGGCTTTACAGAGCAAGATTCAAAGGTTGCCGGGATTGCACTTGAACAGGGCAAAGCGTGTATTATTGTTGTTAATAAGTGGGACGCTATTGAAAAAGACGGCAACACTATGAAAGAGTATAGGGACAAGCTTGCAAATGATTTTTCATTTATGAGCTATGCGCCTATAATGTTCATTTCTGCCAAAACAGGGCAGAGAATTGATAAACTTTATGAAATGATTTCATTTGTTCATTCTCAAAACTCAATGCGTATTTCAACCGGTAAGCTTAACGAAGTTTTGGCAGGTGCAACTGCAAGGGTTCAGCCACCAACCGATAAGGGTAAGAGGCTTAAAATTTTCTATATGACTCAGGCTTCCACAAGACCACCTACATTTGTTTTCTTCGTTAATAATTCGGAACTTTTCCATTTTTCATATCAAAGATATCTTGAAAATCAAATCAGAGATATTTTCGGTTTGGACGGTACTCCGGTTAGGTTCATTATCAGAGAACGAGGAGAAGGCAAAAAATGATTTTACCTTTAATTATTATTGCAATTTTATCATACCTTCTCGGAAGTCTTAACTTCGGTATAATAATTTCAAAATCACTTAATAAAGACGATGTGAGAAGTCACGGAAGTGGTAATGCCGGTTCAACAAATATGCTTCGCAATTACGGCAAAAAATACGCTGTAATGACCATTATAGGTGATATGCTCAAAGTGGCTGTTGCGATACTTATTGCATATTTAGTAATGAAATATTTAGGTCATACCTCGCTTTCAAAGGGAAGCGACGCTCAAATACTCGGCGTTGACGCTAAAATGTTTACAAAGTCTTTTGCAGGTCTTTTTTGCGTCATCGGGCATATTTTTCCTTGCTTTTTCAGCTTTAAGGGCGGCAAAGGAGTTGCCACTGCAGGCGGTATGGTATTTATGATTGATTGGAGAATTGCACTTATTTTGCTTGCAATTTTCATTATAACAGTTGCGGTGACAAAATATGTTTCACTCGGCAGTATAATAATGGCAGTTCTTTATCCGGTTTTAATTTTTGTGTTCTATAAGTCACTTCCGCTTACGGTGATCTCAGCGGTATTTACTATTATAGTAGTTGTGGCACATAAAGAAAATATAAAGAAACTTATTAATCATACAGAAAGTAAAATAGGAAGCAAGAAATAGAAAACTCCGTATAAGTTTATTTGAGCTTATACGGAGTTTTATTTTATAAGATTATTTATTAACTACATTTTGAGGATGACCGTCAATATATGCTTTAAGGTTGTCTTCAAGAATACTCAAAAGCCTTGCTCTTGTTTCCTTAGCCGCCCAAGCAATATGAGGAGTGATATAGCAATTTTTAGCTTTAAGAAGCGGGTTGTCTTCCTTAGCAGGTTCAACGCTCAAAACATCAAGCCCTGCCGCCTGAATCATATCGTTATTAAGTGCGTTTGCAAGCGCTTTTTCATTTACGACAGGTCCACGGGAAGTGTTGATAAATATAGCACTTTTCTTCATTTTTGAAATGGTATCTTCGTTAATAAGGTTTTCTGTTTCAGTTGTAAGAGGACAATGGCAAGTGATAATATCACTGTTTGAAAGAAGTTCATCAAGTGATACAAATTCAACAGTTTTAAGTTCACCCTTATCTTTAGGTCGTGGTGCATAAGCAAGAACAGACATACTGAAAGCCTCAGCTATTTCAGCAACCTTTCTTCCTATTGCGCCAAAGCCGATTATACCGATTTTCTTGCCTGCAAGCTCAGTAAGAGGTGCTTTCCAAAAGCAGAAATCAGGGCTGGAACACCATTCACCGTCAAATACTGCCCTTGAATGAAGTGATACTTTATTTGTAATCTGCAAAATAAAAGCAAACACAAGCTGAGCCACAGCATTAGTTGAATATGACGGGATATTGCAAACTGTTATACCGAGTTCTTTTGCAGCTTCACAGTCAATAACATTATATCCTGTTGACTGAAGGCCTACATATTCAAGTTCGGGTTTTAGTTTTTCAAGTATTTCCCTCGTTATAATAGTTTTATTGATAATAAGCGCATTTGCACCCTTTGCTCTTTCGACGATTTGGTTAGGTTCTGTTCTGTCATAAACAGTAAAATCACCAAGCTTTTCAAAAGGTTCCCAGCTTAAATCACCCGGGTTGGTAGTTACGCCGTCTAAATTTACTATTTTCATAAGTGTTACCTCCATATTACTGTACTAATTATATCTCTATAAACTTCAAATTGCAATATTGCTTGATAACTTTGTAATATTATAGTATAATTATTTCATATTATTAACGGTGGTAAAAATGAAAAAAAGCACTGTAATAATACTAACTGTTATCTTTACTTTTTGCTCTTGCTTGTGTATTAATACTTCTTTAAATCACAAACAAGTTGTCAATAATCAGCAAAATCTCAGCCGTATTAATCTTGTTATTGATGCCGGTCACGGTGGAATTGACGCAGGAACAATAGGTGTTGACGGCGCTAAAGAGAAAGATATTAATTTAAGTATAGCGCTGAAATTATACGACTTTGCAAGGGTTTCCGGCGTTAACGCAACTCTTATAAGAAACGGCGATTATGAATATTACAGGAATGGCGATGACAGAAAGCGGTCTGATTTATATAACCGAATGGATTATATAAATTCCGTTCATAACAGCACACTTATTTCTATTCATCAAAATCATTTTGAAAATGAAAAAGAACACGGTATGCAAATTTGGTATTCGCCGAATGATGATAAAAGTCCTATTCTTGCCGATTCTATTCTTAACATTACAAAGAAATTTTTGCAAAATGATAACAAGCGACTTAACAAAAAAAGCGACAGCGCATATTATCTGCTTCATAAAGCAAAAGTTCCGTCGGTTATGGTTGAATGCGGTTTTATGAGCAATATTAAAGAAAACAGTGATTTGCAAAACAATGATTATCAAAACAAGCTTGCATATTTAATTATGCTCGGTCTTAATATTTACATAACAGAGGAATTATAAATGCCAAAGATTAAGTCAATTTATGTTTGCAGCGAATGTGGATACGAATCACCGAAATGGTACGGCAAATGCCCCGGCTGCGGTGAATGGAACACACTTAATGAGGAATTACCCGTTACAACCGCAAAACAAAATTTAAAAAATTCAATGACAAGTGTTAACCAAATTATGGCACTTAACGACATTGTAGGCGATGAGGAAGAAAGAATTTCAACCGGTATTAAAGAATTTGACAGAGTTCTCGGCGGCGGTATTGTAATTGGCAGTTTAGTGCTTATCAGCGGTGACCCCGGTATCGGTAAATCTACTATTTTACTTCAAATTTGCCAGCACCTCGGTCAAAGCAAAAAAGTGCTTTATGTCAGTGGTGAAGAATCTGCAAATCAAATTAAACTTCGTGCAAACAGACTCGGAGTTACTACCGACAATCTCTATATCTTACCGCAAACCGATGTTGCAACAATAGTTGAATGTATTAAAGAAGAAAAGCCTGATATTGTAATTATTGACTCAATTCAAACTATGGTGTATGAAGAAATAAATTCATCTGCAGGTTCCGTAACGCAGGTTAGGGAATGCACAAATATTTTTATGCATACGGCAAAAGGCTTGGGTATTCCTATTTTTGTTGTGGGTCATGTAAACAAGGACGGCGCTATTGCGGGTCCTAAGGTTCTTGAACATATTGTTGATACCGTACTTTATTTTGAGGGCGAAAGAAACTACTCTTACAGAATTTTAAGAGGGGCTAAAAACAGATTCGGCTCAACTAATGAAATAGGCGTATTTGAAATGACAGGTGACGGTTTGAAAGAGGTTTTAAACCCGTCACTTATGATGATTTCCGGCAGACCGAAAAATACTTCAGGCACTTGTGTAGCTTGTGTTATGGAGGGCTCAAGACCTATTTTAGCTGAAGTTCAGGGACTTGTTTGCGCAACCGGCTTTGGCACACCGAGGCGAATGAGCACCGGCTTTGATTATAACAGAATGAGTATGCTTTTGGCAGTTCTTGAAAAAAGGGCGGGGTATTTCTTTAATAATATGGATGCCTATGTTAATGTTATCGGCGGTTTAAAGCTTGATGAACCTGCTGCAGATTTAACGGTAGCGCTTGCGCTTGTGTCATCACTTAAAGACAAAGCGGTTGACGATAATGTGCTTGCATTCGGTGAAGTCGGCCTTGCAGGCGAAATAAGAGCCGTTAACCACTGCGAGCAAAGAATTACAGAGGCTCATCGACTTGGTTTTGAAAAATGCATTATTCCATTTCATAACTATAAAAGCTTGCCAAAAAGCTTAAAGACAAGTATCGATATAGTTCCTGTCAGAAACATAAGAGAAGCGTTTTCGGCACTTGTTGAAGAATGAAAAATACATTGAACCTATCCTTTCCGGGTAGGTTCTTTTTATATTATAAACAAAATAATGTCTTTGCCTGTTGAAAAAAATGTATATTTGTGTTAATATAATATTATTGACTAATGCACACATAAACAGATAATTGAGGGATTATGTATGAGTAAAGGAAAATTTAAGGCAGGAGTTCACCCGTATGAGGGCAAGGAATTTGCTGCCGAAAAAGAAATTAAACACCTTGGCTCGGAAGAAGTTATGGTATTTCCTATGAGCCAACACATCGGTGCTCCTGCCTCGCCTTGTGTAAAGGTTGGCGACAGAGTGCTTAAAGGAATGAAAATAGGGGAAGCAAGCTCTTTTGTTTCATCACCTGTTTATTCCTCTGTTTCCGGTAAAGTTAAAGCTGTTGAAGACAGGTTTATGCTAAACGGAAAAGTATCAAAATGTATTGTTGTCACTAATGATTTTGAAGATGAATGTGTCGATACTTTCAAAGTTGAAAGAGATGTCAATGCTCTTTCAAACGAAGAAATAATCAAAATTATTGCTGACAGCGGTATTGTCGGTATGGGCGGTGCAGGTTTCCCGACCGGCGTTAAGCTTTCACCTAAAAATCAAAATATTGATTACATTGTCATCAACGGTTCTGAATGTGAACCGTATCTTACATCCGACTATAGATTAATGGTTGAAAAAAGCAAGAAAATAATCGAGGGTATCGCAATAGTTCTGCGTTTATTTGAAAAGGCAGATGCAATTATCGGAATTGAAGATAATAAGCCAAAAGCTATTGACGCTCTTTCATTTGAATGTAACGGCAACAAGAGAATTAATGTTATGCCTCTTTCAACCCGCTATCCGCAAGGTGGTGAAAGACGACTGATTTCGTCTGTTACCGGCAGGCAGATTAATTCGCATATTCTTCCTGCCGACGCAGGTGTGATAGTGCTTAACATTGCTACCGTCATTGCTATTTACGAAGCAGTAAAAATGAATATGCCGCTTATCCACAGAGTAGTAACTCTCACCGGCGACGGAATGAATGAACCGGGTAATGTTGATGTACCTCTCGGAATTTCTCATAAATTCTTAGCGGACAAATGCGGAGGACTTAAAGATAATACTGTTAAGATTATTTCAGGCGGTCCTATGATGGGTATGGCTATGGACACGCTTGATTATCCTATTACGAAAACATCTTCTTCTATCCTTGCAATAACCAAAGATGATGTTGAAAAAATGGAAACTACTGCTTGTATTCGCTGTGGAAGATGCGTTAATGCTTGCCCTGAAACGCTTGTACCTCAGCTTATGGCTCAGGCGGCTTTGAGTAAAAACTATGAGCAGTTTGAAAAGCTTTACGGTATGGAATGTATTGAATGCGGTTGCTGTACATATGTATGCCCTGCAAAACGACCGCTAACTCAAACATTTAAACTTGCTAAAATCAAAGTTCGTGAAAGCAAAACCGCAAAGTAGGGAGGGGTAATTATGTATAATGTTTCGGTTTCACCGCATATAAGAGATAAAAGTTCTACTCAAAAAATAATGATTGATGTTTGCATTGCACTTGTTCCAATCCTTGCTTTTGGTGTTTGGCACTTTGGTGCAAATGCATTAATAGTAATAATTTCATCTGTAGTAAGCTGTGTACTCAGCGAGCTTATATTTGAACTTATTTATAAAAAGCCGATTACGGTATTTGATTTCAGCGCAGTAGTTACCGGCTTGATTATTGCGCTTAATATGCCGCCGCAAGTTAAATGGTGGGTTCCTGCTATCGGCGGCGTGTTCGCTATTATTGTAGTTAAAATGCTTTTCGGCGGAATAGGTCAAAATATTATGAATCCTGCTCTCGCCGCAAGATGCTTTTTACTCATTTCATTCACATCCCGTATGACAGATTTTTCAACTGCCGACGGTGTGTCTTCAGCTACTCCGCTTGCACAAATCAAAGCAGGCGAAACTATTAATTTGAAAGACGCATTTTTTGGGCTTCAAAGCGGTTGTATCGGCGAAGTATGTATAATTGCGATTCTTATCGGCTTTGTTTATTTACTTATAAGAAAAGTGATTTCTCCGAGAATTCCACTAATATATGTCGGCTCAACACTTGTTTTTGTGATTATTTTTGCAGCAATTAAGGGCAGACACATCGGATTTGATTATGATACTCTTAACTTTGTACTCGGAAATTTGTTTACAGGCGGTTTAGTCAGCGGTGCCGTATTTATGGCAACAGACTATACAACAAGTCCGATTACAAAATCGGGTCAGGTAATTTATGCGCTTTTAATCGGTTTCTTAACCGCAACATTCCGTGTTCTCGGTTCAAGCGCAGAGGGTGTATCATACGCAATTATCATTTCAAACCTTGTTGTACCGCTTATTGAAAAGATAACAGTACCAAAGGCATTTGGTATGCGTAAGAAAGAAGAGGTGTAAGAAATGAAAAATAAGTTTTTAAAAAATTGCCTAGCGCTTTTTCTTATAACTCTTGTTGCAGGTGTATCGCTTGCCTTTGTTAACGAAATTACAAAAGAACCTATAGCTCAGGCACAGGATAAAGCAAGGCTTGAAGCATACGAGGTTGTATATCCGAATGCTAAATTTGAAACGCTCGACAATACAGAAGAAATACTCAAAAATTCATCCGCATCTCTAAAGAAAGAAAACCTTTCGCAGTGCACCGTTGACGATGTATTAAAAGCAACAGACGAAAGCGGCAACACAATAGGATATGTATTTTCAGCTACATCTCCGTCTGGCTATGGCGGCGATGTTAAAGTTGCAGTCGGAGTTTCAGACAAGGATAATTCGATTACGGGTTTCACCGTTTTATCTCACAGTGAAACTGCGGGTCTTGGGGCAAAAGCAACAGAAGACGAATTTAAGTCTCAATTTATCGGAAAATCTGCAAACGGCATAAATTATACAAAAACCGGTGCTTCTTCCGACAGTGAAATTGACGCACTCAGCGGTGCAACTATTACTTCAAACGCAGTATGCGAAGCTGTTGACAGCGCACTTGCGGTTTATAACAATCAGTTAAAGGAGGTTGATTAATTTGAAAACACCGATAGAAAGACTTTATAACGGTATTGTTAAGGAAAACCCAACCTTCATCCTTATGCTCGGTATGTGCCCGACTCTTGCCGTAACAACCTCTGCAATTAACGGTCTTGGCATGGGTCTTGCAACAACTGTAGTACTTGTTATGAGTAATATGCTCATTTCACTTTTAAGGAAAGTAATTCCCGACGGCGTCCGTATGCCTGCTTACATTGTAATTGTTGCTTCATTTGTAACTATTGTTCAAATGGTACTTCAAGCATATGTAACTGCGCTTTATGACGCTTTAGGGCTTTATATTCCGCTTATTGTAGTTAACTGTATCATCTTAGGCAGAGCAGAAAGCTATGCTTCCAAAAACAAAATTATTCCGTCAATTTTTGACGGTCTTGGTATGGGGTTGGGCTTTACACTCGGCTTAACTTCAATCGGCATTGTTCGTGAACTTATCGGTACAGGCAAGATTTTCAATCTTCAATTACTTCCGAAATCGTACGAAGGCGTATCGATTTTCATTTTAGCACCGGGCGCATTTCTGGTTCTCGCATTTCTTTGCGCACTTCAAAATAAATTCGGTGCAAAGGGTGCTAACAGACATATGAACAGTGAAACTGCTTGCGGCGGTGACTGTGCGCATTGCCATTCCTTGTGTAAAGAAAGTGAAAATAAGGAGGTAACTAAATAATGTTAAAAACCTTATTTCTTGTTTTAATGACAACTGCACTTATTAACAATGTAGTGCTAAGTCAGTTCCTCGGTATCTGCCCGTTTTTGGGTGTATCAAAAAATGTTAAAACTGCTGCAGGTATGGGCGGTGCTGTAATATTTGTAATTACAATCGCAAGTGCAGTAACCAATTTGCTTTATACATTTGTTATTAAAAAATTTAATATTACATATCTTAATACAATCATTTTCATTCTTGTAATTGCGGCTCTTGTTCAGCTTATTGAGTTATTCCTTAAAAAATATGTGCCAAAACTTTATCAGGCACTCGGCGTATATTTACCGCTTATTACAACAAACTGTGCAGTGCTCGGCGTAGCGCTTACAAATGTTCAGGATAACAATAACTTTATTACATCTGTAGTTACAGGTTTCGGTACTGCCGTAGGTTTTGCAATAGCTATTATAATTATGGCAGGACTTAGAGAAAGAACAGAAAACAACGATTTTCCAAAGGCATTTAAAGGAACGCCGGCAGTTCTGTTAACGGCTTGCCTTATGGCTATTGCATTTTATGGCTTTGGTTCACTTAAATAACGGAGGTAGCTTATGAATTTTAAAAGTATAATCATTGCTACCTGTGTTGTAGCAATCGTAGGTTTAATTATTGCAGTTTTACTTAGTATTGCAGAAAAAATATTTCATGTTGAAGTTGACGAAAAAGAAGTAAAAGTAAGGCAGGCACTTGCAGGTAATAACTGCGGCGCTTGCGGATATGCCGGTTGTGACGCACTTGCAAAAGCTATTGCAAAGGGTGAAGCACCGATAAATGCTTGCCCGCCTGCAGGTAAAACAGGCGCAGACAAAATTGCGGAGATAATGGGCACATCAGCAGGTGAATTTGTCAGACAAACTGCTTTTGTTAAATGCTCGGGCACTTGCGAGGTAAGGCATCAAAAGTATAATTATTACGGCACGAGAACTTGTACTTCTGCTTCTGTTACTCCAAGCGGTAATGAGCGTAGTTGTCAATACGGTTGTATGGGCTACGGCTCGTGTGCGGATGTTTGTGACAATCAGGCAATAAGAATCATTAACGGTAAAGCAGTTGTTGACAAAGAACTTTGTATTGCTTGTGGAAAGTGCGTAAAGGCTTGTCCGCTTAATCTTATTGAAATTGTACCTTATGATTCAAAATATAGGGTTCAGTGTTCAAACAAGCAAAGGGGCAAAATTGTCAAAGATAATTGCCAAGCCGGATGTATCGGTTGCGGTATGTGCCAAAGAAATTGTCCAAATGAAGCAGTTAAAGTAGTTGATAATATTGCTAAAATAGATTACAATAAATGTACCGAATGTGGACTTTGCGTTGAAAAATGCCCGACTAAGGTAATAAAAGAATTCTTGAATTAAAGAGAGGAGGGGACTTATGAAAAAAATTCTTTCGTTAGTCCTCTCCTTTGTTTTATTATTCAGCCTATTTGGTTGTACTAATATCAAGTATACTAAATATTCAAAAAGCTTTTTAGAACTGTTTGACACCGCTTCAAGCATAACAGCTTATGATACATCGCAGGAAAGCTTTGATAAAAAATATAATGAACTTTATAAAGTAATAAAAAAATATTCCGAGCTTTTTGATATATACAACAGTTATGATGATATTATCAATATAAAATATCTAAATGACAATGCTTATAAACAACCTATAGAAGTTGATAAAGAAATTATTGATTTGCTCAATTTTTCAATAAAAGCTTATGCTGTCACTAACGGCAAAGTTAATATCGCTATGGGTAGCGTATTATCAATTTGGCACGATTATAGGGAAGATGGTAAAGCTGTACCGCCGAAGTCAAAACTAATTGAAGCAAGCAAACATACAAATATTGATGATATAATAATAGACAATAAAAATTCAACAGTATTTTTTAAAGATAAAGAGCTAAAACTAGATGTCGGTGCAGTTGCAAAAGGTTATGTTTGCAATAAAATTTACGAGTATATTACTAAAAATAATTTGTGGCAAAATGCAGTTATTTCGCTCGGCGGTAACATAATCACTGTCGGAAGTAAACCTGACGGTAAAAGTTTTGTTATAGGCATTGAAAGCCCTAATTCAAACGATTACCTAATGAAAGTCAATGCAAAAGATAATACAAGCGTAGTTACAAGCGGTTCGTATCAGCGCTATTACACTGTGAACGGTAAAAACTACAGCCATATAATTGACCCGGATACTCTTTATCCGGCTGAATATTTCGCCTCGGTTACGGTTATTTCATCTGACAGTGCACTTGCAGACGCTTTTTCAACAGCTCTGTTTTGTATGAGTTATGATGATGGTATCAAGCTTGTTGAAAGTAATGAGAAAATAGAAGCAATTTGGCTTGACAATAACGGCAAAACATATCAATCAAGCGGTATAAAGGCAATTATAAATGAAAAATAAAAGACTTAGAAACGATATAATTTTAATATGCTCGGTGATTGTTTTTACTTTAATTATTCTTGTTGCAATTACCTTGATAAACAAAACAGGCAGTGAAGTAATTATTGAGCAAAACAGTAAGCAAGTGGCAGTTTTAGACCTTAATAAAGACCAAGAATACAATCTTTATAACGGTGACAAAATCTGCAATACGGTCATTATAAAAAACGGTGAAGCATATATGATTTATGCCGATTGCAAAGATAAAATTTGTGTAAATCATAATAAAATCAGCAAAAATAATGAATCAATAATTTGTTTGCCCAATAAAGTCATCGTTACTGTTACTAATTCAAAAAATAATGATGTGGACGGGGTGGCAAAGTGAAAAAAATTAATGTTAAGCACCTGTGCACTCTCGCTCTTATGATAGCATTAGCCTTTGCTTTTTCTTATTTAGAGTCGTTAATTCCGTTTAATTTCGGCATACCGGGTATAAAACTCGGCTTGTCGAATTTACTTGTTTTAACTGCACTTTACACTATGAAAACAAGTGACGCTTTTATTATTTCTATTGTTCGTATAATACTTTCAGGTTTACTTTTTAACGGTACATTTGCAATGATTTACAGCTTAGTTGGAGGGTTGCTCTCTTTTGCGATAATGTATATTATTAAGAAAACCGATAAATTTTCACCAATCGGCGTATCTGCTGTTGGCGGTACTGTTCATAATCTCGGTCAAATTATCGTTGCAGGCTTTGTTATGAATACATATCGAATTGTTTATTATTTTCCGATTCTTATGTTATCAGGCTTAATAACAGGAATTATCAACGGAATTATTGCAAGTGTTATAATCAATCGTCTTGACAAAATAGGAGAAATCAAATGTCGATAGGTTTAAAAAGGGGAACAGTGGCAGTCGAAAATCATCAAAATGAATGGGAGATATCTGCTGAAAAGATAATCAATTTGCTTAAATACGCATTAAAGGATGACATCGTAGACGCTCAACATATTGGCAGTACTGCGATAAAAAACATTTGTGCTAAACCAATTATCGATATAGTTGTCGGTGTAAATGACTTTAACGATATTTTTAAGCATAATGATGAACTTGAAAAATTAGGCATAATTTATAGGCGGCAAGACCACGAAAATCAACATTTATATGTTTGTGCCGATTTACAAAATAATATTCAAACGCATTATATCCATGTAGTAATTTTTAACAGTAAAGAGTGGAACGATTATATCAATATGCGTGATTATCTAAATGCAAATCAAGAAAAAGCATTAGAATATTCTAAACTTAAAGAACAACTCGCTAAGAAATACCCAAATGATAGAATCGCTTACACAAATGGCAAAAGTAAGCTTATAGAAGAAATACTAAATAGTGCAAGTATGTGGAGAAAACAAATGAAGAATTGTGATTTCTGCAAAATAATTGAAAAATCACTAAATGGTGAAAACTTATTTTTTGTAAAAGAGCTTGAAACAGGAATTGTAATTCTCGGTTGGAATCAGCATTTTTACGGTTATACAATTTTTATATGCAAACAGCACTCAACTGAACTTTATCAACTTAACAAAGAATTTCGTGCTAAATTTATGGAAGAAATGATATTAGTTTCAAAAGCAGTTGCCAAAGTTTTTAAATGTGATAAAATGAATTATGAATGTTTGGGCAATGGTGACAGCCATTTGCATTGGCACTTGTTTCCGAGAGTTGAAGGTGATTTAGGATTATACGGAAATGACGGCAAAGGTCCTGTTTGGTGGTTGCCACAAGAAATAATGTGGGATAAAAATAATATTCCGAATAAACAAGAACTTGAAGATATGAAAACTAAATTATTAACGCAACTTGATAAGGAATTTAAAGAATGATTATAAAAGTAACAAATAAAAATCAATTAGATACTTGTCTAAATATAATTCATAAAAGCTTTCAAACAGTCGCCGATGATATGAATTTGACAAAAGAAAACTGCTCAAGCCATACAGCTTTGCCGTTAGAAAAACTGCTAAATCAATCTGAAAACGGTAACACAATGTTTTTGTACGAAAAAAATAACAGATTTGTAGGCTATTTTTCATTAGGCAAAAATGATGATAGTGTAGAACTAAACAATTTATCAGTTTTACCTGAGTACAGACATCATGGCATAGGTAAAAAATTAATAAACTATGCAGTTAATTATTCTAAAAATACTCTTGGCGTAAATAAAATCAAAATAGGAATAGTAGAAGAAAATACAATTTTAAAAGAATGGTATAAATCTTTAGGCTTTGTTCATACCGGCACAAGAGAATTTGAACACCTACCTTTTACAGTTGAATTTATGGAATTAGAATTATGAAAGAACTAATTGTTTATCATGTAGTAACAGAAAAACCTATGCATGTAGGTCAGCATATTAAATTTGATAAAAATCATCATAACGGAGTATGGCAAAGAGTTAATGAAAAAACGGACATTGTTAATGATATCTATAATCACCCTAATGTTTATAAAAATACAATGTTAGAGCACCATACATCTGTTGCATTGAGAGAACTTGCACTTGAAAAGGTAAGAGTTATAAAATATCCAAATTATCCGTCAAGAATGTCTTGCCTTTATGTTTCAAAAACACTTGAAGAAGCAGAAAAATGGTTTGATTATTTTATAAGTTTAGGCAGACCTACATTCCAAATTGTTAAACTAAAAGTCAACGGCAATGTGTTTTACGGCGACGCAGAAAAATGCTATGATGGTGGACTAAACGAACAAGAAAATCTTGTGCTTGCTGAGGAATATTGGAATAATAAAAGTTTTAATAATAACTCTATCGTTGAGGTACTTGTTGACGGTGATATTGAAGTTATTGAAATTTTAAAGAACAAGAATTCCGTTTAAACATATTTCAGAAAAATATTTTTTGAAATTAAAATAGGGAGTATTATATGGGAAAGATTGTAGCAATAGGCGGTGGCGAAAACGGCATCACAATACAAAATACGAAACAGGACCTTTTGACAAAGAAATCATTAAACTAACAAGCAAAGCAAGTCCTAATTTTCTCTTTATCGGTTTAGCAAACAGTTATCCCGATTACTATTTTGAAGTTATGGACAAAATATATAACGGAATGCATGGTTGCCATACCGATTATTTAAGATATGAAGATATCAAAAATCAAAATGTTGCTAGCAGTAAAATTAAGAATGCTGATATTATTTATATCGGCGGCGGAAATACACTAAAATTGATGAAATTGCTTAGGAAATACAGCATTGATAAAATGCTTATAGATGCTTATAATGACGATAAAGTTATGTGCGGAGTAAGTGCAGGTGGAATTTGTTGGTGCGATTGGGGTAATTCCGATTCGGAATTTAACTCATCACGCAAAATGATTAGAGTTAAAGGAATGGGTTTGATACATATTTTATTTGCGCCTCATATTGCGACAGAACAAAATAGGGCAGAGTCAGTTAAGCAAATGATGAAAAGAACGCATAAAGTTCCTGCAATTATGCTCGATAATTCTGCACTCGAAATAATTGATAATAAGTATAGAATTTTGACAAACGATAATAATTCAGTTGCACAAAAATGTTATTGGAAAAACGGCGAATACATAACTGAAAATATAATTAGCTCTGAATTTAAGGAGATTGAAGAACTATATGAAAGACACTAATATATCAACAAATAATTACACTATTGACGGTATTGCATTTAAACTAAAATCTTTTTTTGACTTTAGTTTTCTTAGCAAATACGGGAAAGTGTTTAAAGTATTTGATGACCAAGATTCAGGTAATATTTGCTTTGGAACAGAAAAAGACGGCGACAAATATTTTGTTAAATTTGCAGGAGCACCGACAGCAGAATACTACGGTAGTCCGATAGATGCAATAAAAAGATTAAAAAAATCATTACCGATTTATCAAGAATTACAGCATGATAATTTAATAGAATTAGTAAATTACGAAAATATCGGCAACGGTTTTTCAATGGTATTTAAATGGGTTGACGGTAATTGTATGGGTAGAATGTACCAAGACGAACATAAAGCATTTATGCAACTTCCTATACCTGATAAACTTAATGTATTTTCTGACATTCTTGATTTTTTAGAATATATCAACTCAAATGGATATGTTGCTGTAGATTTTTATGACGGAAGTATAATTTATGATTCCGTAAATCGAAAAACAACAATTTGTGATATTGATTATTTTGAAAAACAACCTTATATAAATAATATAGGAAGAATGTATGGTAGTGCAAAATTTATGTCACCGGAAGAATTTGAATTAGGTGCAACTATCGATGAAATTACAAATGTATATACTGCCGGTGCATTTGCTTTTGCACTGTTTGGTAATTACAGCAGAAATATTGTTGATTGGAAATTATCAAATACATTGTTTGAAGTCGCAACAAATGCCGTCAGCGATGATAGAAATAAACGATATCAGTCGATAAATGAATTTAGAAAAGCTTGGGATAATTATGAAAAATGAATTAATAAAAATAATCAAAGACAGCACAGAAATAATGTTTCATAATTTCTATGTGACTTTGATTACTTGTGATATGAATTATGAGCTTTGCGGTATGCCTATTTGGAAACATTGTTATCACACTTTATATTCATGCGACAAGTGGTTTGTCAGTCCTATAGAATTTGTAGAGCCAAGCATTCACGAAGAAGGGTTAGACAGTTTAGATTATATAGGCAATAGGGTACTTACAAGAGAAGAACTGCTGTCATATTATGATTTTGTCAGAGAGAAAACACTTGATTACCTTAATGCTCTTAATGATGAAGATTTGTATACTAAACCCAAAGGATACAAATACATAAGATTAGAATGTATGATAGGTCAAATGCGACATTTCTATACGCATTTAGGAAATATTAATGCCTCAACTATTATTGAAACTAATAAGTGGCCAATGGTTGTCGGAATGAGTGCATTTGAAAACGGACTTGATAAAGATAAATTATATGAATAAGAACAGATAAAAATTGAGCAGCCGATGTAATTTAATCGACTGCTTTTATAATATATATTGAAAAGTTGGAAATTTTGTGCAACTAAATAATAGGGATGAAATATTGACATAGCTTAAATTTCGTGTTATAATTGCACAAAAGAAATATTAGTTATAGTACATTTTGCATTATAGTAATTGCACAAAATGTATGTTCTTAGAGCCTTTTAAGGCTCTTTTTTTATGCCTTTTTGTTCCTGCCCTCGTGATAGTGTTAAAGCTGTCCTGTGAGTTCCTGTGGGGCGTTATTTTGATACTTTTCTTAAAAGTATATTAGCATAAGGCAAGAAGTCTTAAAGGTCTGTAACGGCTTTATAGACCTTTTTACTAATTTCTTAGACTGCAATAATGCCCTTTATCGGCATTTTATACGCTGTTTTTTAGGTTGATTTTCTGCATACGATTTTAAGGGTTGCTATACTACGACTATAGCAACCCTTGTGCACTGTGCCAAAGTACCTCTATACCGCTTGGTTATGCGGTGCACTTTGACACACGAAAGTGTTTTTAGTTGTGCCAAAAACTACTTTTTTGGTAGTTCTTTCTTTTCGTTTGTAAAGCCTAATATGTAATCTGCTGATACATTGTAAAATATGCATAATTTTATAATGTCTTCAACTGTAAATCTTGCTTTATTATTTTCTAAGTGTGCATATCCTTGTTGACTTTTGTTAAGTATTTTAGCTATATCAATTTGTCTTAAATCTCTATCTTCTCTTAAATCTTTAATTCGTTGTGCATAATTCATAATTAAACTACTCCTACTTTGTTACTTTTGCTGAATTATAACATACTCAGTATCCGAGTATTGACATATACTCAATAACTGAGTATAATTTTAAATGTACTCAATTACTGAGTATTCCTACTTTCTAAGAGGGTGGTGTTTTCCCTTTGTTTTCCCACCCTCTAAATAAAGGTGATAATATGCCAGACGAAAAAAGAAGCCGTTGGTTTAATTTACTTCTTTATCCTGATAACCCCGCACATAACTTAGCTATAATGCAACTGCAAACAACTAAGTATATGGCTTGTGGTATCTGTCATAATCAAGATTGTTATACAGAAGATACTGAAAGTCATTCAGTAGGGAAATTGAAAAAAGCACATTTTCATTTTATATTGCGTTGTAAAAACCCACGATATAGGAGCGGTGTTGCTAAAGAATTAGGAATAGAAGCAAGATTTATTGATGAAACTTCATCACTTCAAGGCTCGGCTAAGTATCTTTTACACTTCGGTGATGAAACAAAATATCAGTATAGTCCGGATGACCTTGTAGGCAACTTAAAAGGTGATGTACTTAAATTAATCGAAAACGGTGAAAAGATTAGCGATTGTGATTACTTCTTTATGCTGTTAGATTTTTTAGATAGTACACATAGACGGGTTACAGTTCGTGATGTTGGTGTTTTTCTTGCTACTAACGGTGGTTATAAGTATTTTAAGTGCAATTTCAATATATGCCGTGAGCTTATGTATGAGCATAACGAAAAGTATTGTAATGCACCGAGAATTTAAAAAGGGGGTTTCTGCTATGACATTTCTAGCAGTCCTAATAATGATATCAGCGTTTATATGTCCTGCTGTTATTGTTATCTTGAGCATTAAAAATAAGGCTCTTAAAAAAGAGTTGCTGAAAGGCGGTGAATATGATGAAGGCATTAGTTAAAGGTCAATTTTTAGGTAATGAAAGCCGTAAAGATAAGGACGGTAATTTAGTTAATTATGCGGTACTTCTTTGTGGTTTAAATACGGTAAAAGTTAAGGGTATCTCCCTTAATGATGAAAAGATGAAAGAAGTAACTATTCCTGTTGAACTTTCAGCTTTTGAGGGTTCTATATACGCTCGATATTCAAAGTAATAACACCTTAATGGTGCTAAATAATTAAGAAAGGAGATACACTAAAATGAAGTTTAACGACTTTAAAGAGAAGTGTAAGCAAAAAGCAAGTAAGGTTGTTGCTGCTGTAACTGGTGGCGCTGTAATGCTTGGTGGTGCTGTAACTGCTCTTGCTGCTGATGGCGCAGATACAGAAGCAGTTAGCGCAGCTAAAAGTATTTTGAGTTCTGCTACTGGTACTCTTAATATCGGCAATATTGTTGCTATAATCGGTGCAGGTATCGGCGCAGTTATCGGCTTGTTCCTCGCTTGGTGGGGCGCAAGAAAACTTGTTCGTATGCTTATGACAGCCTTTAAAAAGGGTAAAGTTTCTATGTAAATCTCTCTTATTTTGGGGGTGGGGAATTATCCCCACTCCCTTTTTTAGTGTAATTATTGTTATGTATAAAAAAGGTCTACAGAATAGTATCAACCCCTCACATTTTTTTGATACATTAGATTATAAACGAAACTTTAAAGCTGAACATCCTTACTATTTTAACCCTTTTGGTACTTGTATATTTTGTGGTGCTCAGGGATATGGTAAAACTCTTTCGGCTGTTCAATATATTTGTAATATTATGAAACAGTTTCCAAGGGCAATATTAGTAACTAATGTAGCTATAAAATCTTATCCATTTAATGCTTATCTTGACGGTCAAATTGTCCGTAGGCTTGATGATGATAGCATAGTAGATACTGAAAGAATATTAGTTGAAGCTAATAACGAAAATTTTCAACCTTATTGCTTAGAGTACACTGGGTTGGATATGCTCAAATTTGTTTCTAACGGTGAATATGGTGTAGTTTTTCTTATTGATGAAATACACCTTGAACTTAATAGCCTTGAAAGTAAAAATATTGATATTGAGGTTATGGTGGAGATTTCGCAACAAAGAAAACAACGCAAACATATTGTTGGTACTTCTCAGATTTATATGAGAATGGCTAAACCGCTTCGAGAACAGATACACGATATTATCATATGCCGTTGTTTTTTTAATGTCCTACAGTTCAATAAGTGGATAGCTGGTGATACCGTTGTCGAAAAGAATGGAAAAATCGAAGCTGATGTCAAAGGTCGCTTCTTTTGGTGGCACGCTCCCGAGTACTACGCTGAATACGATACTTTTGTAAAAATGAAAAGGTATAACAAGGAATGGCAAGGACGAAAAAGAATAGATAATCTTTATCAAACAGAAAGAGGTGATAACAATGTTAAATAGTGCTATTGATTTAATTAACTTTGACCCTGATATAGTTAATGTTGTAGTGTCTTTCCTTGGTGTTGCTGGTAAATACGCTATGATATTCGGTATATCAACTGTTGTATTAAAAATGGTCGTAAGAACGGCTACAGGAAAGGAGCGCCTACTATAATGCTTAGTAGAGATAATTTAGAATATGCAAGACAACTTGTTGAAGCTAATAGGGGAGATTACCCCTATTATGTTATTGTCACTAATACTAATATCAGTGATAATTACGATTATCAAAGTCCTACATTTAAAGTATACTTTAGCCCTACAAAAATCACAGCCAACGGACGGTATACTTTTAATTTACCAAATAATTCTTTGTGTTATAGCGTTATTAGTAGTAACGCTTCTCGTCAGTATAGGAATGAGCGTATACAAGTATCTAACTATAGCGGTACTTTAAGCGTTCCTACATATGAATTTTGTTACACTAATGCCGAGTTTAGCGGTAACACCGTACAACCTGATGTCTTAGCAGATAATAATGTAACTCAAAGTCATTTTGACGGTGTTAGTCTTATAATGATTGCTGTACTCCTTGGTACTGTTGTATTTAGGTTAGTTAGGGGGTAGGGGAATGAAAAGAAAATATAAAGCGTTATTAAGCTTGTTATTATCTGTAATTATAGTATTTAGTGCTTTTCCTATCCCTGCTCTTGCTGATAGTTCTTCAACTTTTAATAAAATTTATATAGGATGGGTTAATAGTTATGATGGTACTCTTTATTCATCTACTTATGATAGTCAGCCGCTTGCTGTTAGTGGTACTATAAGATATGGCAATCAAGCAGTACCTATTTATGCTCTTAATCAGTTTAAATTCGGCTCTTTAAGTGATAGTAATTTAATTTCCGTTAGTCAAGAAAGTACTGTTACTGTTTCTGCTGTTATTAATTTTAACTTTGTTAAGTATTCTGATATTCTTAGTTATTCAACTCTTGCTAATACTGAAAGCGGTGCAATAAAGTTTTCTAATGTTTCTTGTGAAAAAAGTGGCTCTAATTATAATTTAAAAATTAGTTATAATAATGTTCCTGCTGGTAAGTATTATTTTACTGTTCTTATAAAGTGTCCTTATTATGGGGATGCTTCTGCTTCAGGTCCTGCTAAATTTCTTATTCAGTCGGTTAATGTTTCTGTTGGTAGTTCTTCAAGTGCTTTTTTTAAAGATATACAAGAAAAGTTAAAAGGTTGGTTTAATGATTTATTTAGTTGGTTGAAAAATATTGCTGACGGTATTTCTAACGGCTTTTCAAATGTTGGTAGCTGGTTAACTAACTTAAATTCCTCAATCAAAGGCTATTTTAATAGCCTGTCAACGAGTATTAAAGGCTTTTTTAGTGAATTATCAACTAATATTAAAGGGTTCTTTAGTGACCTTACTAATAGCGTTAAATCGCTATTTTCAAATCTCACAACAAAACTTATTGACTTTAATAATAATATTAAGACTTGGTTTAAAAATCTTGGTGACGATTTATCTACTTGGTTTACTAATTTAGTCGATAATATTAAAGATTTCCTTAAAAAGGTAGGGGAATGGTTTACTACTTTATTTGAAAAACTTGGTAATTGGTTTAGTGATTTATTCGCTAAATTGAAGCAATGGTTTGAAAATGTCGGACAGTGGTTTAAAGACTTATGGAATAATATAACTAATAAAGTTACTGAGATACGAACAGATTTACATAATTGGTGGGGAAGTCTTTTTACTCCTGAGGACGGTTTTTTTGAAGCCTATAAAACGAGTTTTGATGAATTCTTTAAGCAACATTTTGGAATACTTTATCAAGTTGTAGATTTTTTCAAGTCGTTATTTTCTCAAATGACATTAATGCTTGACGGTGGCGGTAGTGGTGTTATTGAGTATGGCGAATTAGCGCTTCCAGCTAAACTTTTTGGTAAAAAAATAGTTATATTAAATAGCGGTAAATTTAGTTTTGATAATCTTATTAATTCAGACGATAGCGGACAACTTATTAATATTTCTGGTATGATTTATACCGTTACTTCTGTTATTATTTATCTTGCTTTACTTCTTCGTGCAAAGAAGATATTCGAGCAGATTATAACAAACGGTGAGGGGGTAGAAGATTAATGTTAATACAAAAACTTGCTACTATGTTCCGTTCTATTGTTTTTGGTTTACTCGGTTGGATAAATCTACCTAAAGCCGAGTTTTTAGATGAGGTAAAGGAGTTTTTACTCGGTGTTGTTGATACTGGTAGTAGCTTGGTACTATTTTTTGTACCGTCAAGTACCATTAAGATAGCGTTAGGTATTACTGCTACACTTTGTGTTTTTAAATATGGTTATTACCTTGTTATTTGGATAATGAAAAAAATACCAGTTGCTTCGGTTTCATAATGTTGGACAGATTTTTAAAAATTAAACGCATTGCGAGTACCTGCGTGAGCAGGTCGCAAGCGTTTAATTAATGGGTGTTGATGATGTTAGTTGAAAAAGTTGATATTGAGCGTATTAAGGCGCTTATAGATAGTTTACCGAGTAAAATGGAAATAGTCAGTATTGACCTTACAGACGGTTATAGCGTAAACTTGACAGCTGGTGAAACGGAGTTAAACCGTGTCAAGTTTGAAAAAGCTTTAAATCGTCTAAATGCTATGCTTGACTTATACGCTAAAATGGACGATAAAAACAAGCTACTCAATGAGTAGCTTGTAATTCTGTGCAATTAATTAGTAGGGGTTAAAGCTTGACTTTAATCCAAAAATTTGCTATAATTGCACAAAATTAATATTTTGTGCAATTAAGGGGAGTTTAAAATCATAATTATTCCGTTTTGAAATAAATTATTGATATTTAACATATTATACCGATAATATCCGCAAAGAAACGATTAAACCATTCATTTGTAGGCGTTCAGTTATTTTTAAACGATAACTACATTGTTTTAAAAAATTCTATCGGATAAAATAAACGGTTTTATATTAACTGCTATCACGCATATAATAAACCAATTAACTAAAATTGCCAAAATGTTCATTTAATTCTAAGGAGTTAATCTAATATGCGTAAAGAAGAATTTGTTACATTACCTAAGCTTGTACAGCAATATCTTGTTTATATAGAAGCTATCAAAGGTCACAGTAAAAAATCTGTGCTTGAATATGCATCTGATTTGCGTACATTTTTCAGGTATATGGTAAAACTTAAAGGTTTATACAGTTTTGACACCGAAGATGAAAAAATTGATTTGTCCCCTATTGATTTGAATTTTATACAGAGTGTAAAACTTGAAGACGCATATCAATTTATGATTTATTGCAAAAATGTGCGCCAAAATAACGAAACAACACGAGCAAGACGAGTAATTTCTATTAGGCGATTTTATACATATTTGACGGATAACTTAGGTTTACTTGAAAAGAACCCGATGAAAAACCTTGATATTCCTAAGACTAAAAAATCACTTCCCAAATACTTAACTCTTGAAGAATCGGAAAAGCTTTTATCGGTAATTGACGGCAAGTTTAAGCAACGAGATTATGCAATCATAACGCTTTTTTTAAACTGCGGTATGCGTTTAAGCGAACTTGTGTCAATCGATTATAATGATATTAAAAGTGACGGAACTATCGTTATAACCGGTAAAGGAAACAAGGAAAGAACGATTTATTTAAACCAAGCCTGCATAAATGCCATTGCTGATTATATGGTAGTTCGACCGCACGACGGAGTTAAAGACAGAGCATTATTTTTGAGTGCAAGAAACCAAAGAATAAGTAATAGAAGTGTTCAGCATATTGTTGAAACATATCTTAACAAAGCGGGTCTTGGCAACCGTGGTTTATCTGTTCATAAGCTTAGGCATACTGCGGCAACACTTATGTATCAACACGGTGATGTTGATGTACTTTTACTTAAAGAAATACTCGGACATGAAAACCTCAGTACGACTGAAATCTATACTCATATAAGTAATGATGCAACTAAAAAGGCGGTCGATTCAAACCCACTTGCCGGTGAAAAACCTAAATGGTAACAACGCTTCTTAATAGCGTTTCAAGCAGAGCCGACAATGCAGATACAACAATTAAAACAGTGCCGTAAATCAAAAATTTTTTCATAGTCGGTTTAACATCAAGTTTATAATTTTCCTGATTTTTTGTAAGCTTAACAATCTGTTTTGACATATCAGAGCCGGTATTTATCGCAAATATGAGAACAGTTAAAAATGCGGCGGCAAACGGTGCAATCATAAGTATTGCGTAACCTATGCCTTTTGTTTGGTAATTGATATATAGATACGCCGTCTGCATTCCTACTTGAAAGCCGACAAGGCACGGAATTATATTAATTATTCCGTATCCGATTAAGCAAAACGAGAGAAAAACCGTTATTAAAAATAATGACATATAATTGCAAATATGTTCGCCAAAAAGCTTGGAAATATTTTCGTTTTCCGGTTTTAAAAGCGAATCAAGTGCACTGCTTTTGAGCAATCTGTAAAAAACTGTTCCGATTGCAAGAAAGCAGGAATAGAAAATAAGACTGTAAATTACTGTTTTATTTTCTAAAAAGATATTTTCAAAATCAATCTTTTTTTCTTGTTTGTCATCTAAGTTGAATTCTTTTTTTAATTCAATAGGTATGTCACTCATTTTATTTCCTCTTCCCTGCCGATATAACTCCTGTTAAAAATGAAACTGCAATAATTATTGCAAAAGAAATAAAAAACTGTACAAAGCTTTTATTAATAACAAGAAAATTCACAAGAGAAAATATTACTAACGGTATAATCGATAAAAAAGATAATATCGAAATATTGTTTTTAAAAGATTTTAAGCAGAAATAAGGCACAATAAAAGATGTTACTGCGCAAATTATGTAATCGCAGTATTTTATATAATCTAAATCTATATCAAATTTCAAAAATATAAGCGAAAACAAAGCGGAAGATAAAACAACCGTCACTAAAGTCAACAAAATCGACTTTATAATAAATTTAAATATTACGCTTTTTGCGTTTAAACTGCTTATTTTAGGCATAAATAAACCCCCTGAATATAATTATTCAAGGGGTTATTTTTTTAGAACTCAAATTACTTAGATTCTTTCTTGTCTTTATCAGAAGTTTCTTTGTTTTTCTTAGCTGCTTTCTTTTCTTTAGCAGCTTCTCTTGCAGCTTCAACTTCCTTTTGATGCTGTTCGTTTTTAGTTTTGTTAGTATTGATTGCCCAACGCTCAATTTTCATTTTGTTTCTGTCAGCACCGGTTTCAATGATAAGGTCGTTTTCACGAATAGTAACAACTCTGCCAACGATACCGCCGATTGTAACAATCTCATCACCGATTTCAAGAGCATTTCTCATTTCCTGTTCTTCCTTCTGGCGCTTCTTTTGCGGACGAATCATAAGAAAATACATAAGTGCAAACAAAACAACCATAAGCACAATCATTTGAATACTGCTTGACTTTTGGTCAGCACCTGATGCTGCTGTTTGAGCAAATAATAAGATAGATTCCATAAATTTAATTTCCTCCAATGATGTGATAAAAAGTATTATAAATTAAAACTATACATTTTGCAAGACTTTTCTAAATTCTTGTATCAAGTTTAACACAAAATTCATTTTTATAGTCTGTAAATGTACCGTTGTCTAAGTTTTCTCTTATTTCAGCCATAAGATTATTGTAAAAATAAAGATTATGAATTACCGCAAGGCGCATACCGAGTATTTCATTACTCTTAAATAAATGGCGAACATAAGCTCTTGAATGTTTTTGACAGGTTGGACAATTACATTCTTCATCAATAGGCTTGTCATCCCTATCATATTTGGCATTGTTAATATTTATTATACCTTTTTTAGTAAATAAATGTCCGTGCCTTGCGTTTCTTGACGGCATTACACAGTCGAACAGGTCAACACCTCTGCTGACACCTTCAAGAATATTGCCCGGAGTACCGACACCCATAAGATATCTCGGTTTATCTTTTGGCGCATACGGTTCAACTGCAGAAATGATTCTATACATATCCTCTTTTGGTTCACCTACAGCCAAACCGCCTATTGCGTAGCCGTCAAGGTCCATTTTTGCAATTTCTTTCATATGCCAAATACGAAGTTCATCATAAACGCAACCTTGGTTAATGCCGAAAAGAAGTTGATTTTTATTAATTGTTGTTTCCAAACTGTTGAGCCTTTCCATTTCAACCTTACAGCGCTCAAGCCAGCGAAGTGTACGCTCGCAAGCTTCTTTGGCATATTTAAGAGTTGCCGGGTTTTTAACACATTCGTCAAATGCCATAGCAATAGTTGAACCGAGATGCGACTGAATACGCATACTTTCCTCTGGTCCCATAAAGATTTTTTTACCGTCAATATGAGAATTGAAAGTAACACCGTCCTCTGTTATTTTGTTAAGCTTGGCAAGGCTGAAAACCTGAAAACCGCCGCTGTCGGTCAAAATAGGTCTGTCCCAATTTGTAAATTTATGAAGACCGCCCATATCATAAACTAAGTCATCGCCCGGTCTTACATGAAGATGATATGTATTGCAAAGCATAACCTGACAACCGATGTTTTTTAAATCATCAGTTGAAAGACCGCCTTTAATTGCGGCAGATGTAGCTACATTCATAAAAGCAGGCGTTTGAACAGTACCGTGAACCGTTTCAAATTGACCTCTTCTTGCCGCACCATCTTGTTTTAATAGTGTATATTTAGCCATAATTACCTCATTTATATTGTGTTTTAGTAAATAAACATTGCATCGCCGAATGAGAAAAATCTATAACGCTCATCAACGGCTATTTTGTATGCATTCATAACATGGTCATATCCTGCAAAAGCGGAAATGAGCATTATAAGTGTACTTTCCGGCAAATGAAAATTCGTTACAAGTGCATCGATACACTTGAATTCATAACCGGGATAAATAAAAATGCTCGTATCACCCTCATCAGCACAAATGCAGCCGTTTTTAGTTGCTACAGATTCAAGCGTCCTGCAACTTGTTGTGCCGACTGAAATAACTCTTTTGCCGTTTTTCTTGGTTTCATTAATCAAATCTGCCGTTTCCTTTGGCATAACATAATGCTCGGTATGCATAGTATGTTTTGTAACATCATCAACTTTAACCGGTCTGAAAGTACCTAAGCCGACATGAAGCGTTACATAACCTATTTTAACACCTTTCGCTTTAATTTCTTCAAGCATTTCTTTTGTAAAATGAAGACCTGCAGTAGGTGCGGCGGCAGAACCGAGATGTTCACTGTAAACAGTTTGATATCGTTCTTTGTCTTGCAACTTTTCTTTAATATAAGGAGGAAGCGGCATTTGACCTATTTCATCAAGAACTGCATAAATATTAGCATCGCAGTCAAACTTTATAATTCTGTTACCGTCTTCAAGAACATCAATCACTTCACATTGAAGTTTACCGTCGCCAAAGTCAAATTTAGTACCTACTTTCGCTTTTTTACCAGGCTTACAAAGACATTCCCAAACAAGCGTTTCCTTTTGTTTTAAAAGCAAAAATTCAACTACAGCTCCTGTCTCCTTTTTTACGCCGAAAATACGAGCAGGAATTACCCTTGTGTCATTTAAAATAAGGCAATCACCCTGTTCAAGATAATCGGTCAAATCTTTAAAAATCTTATGCTCAACTTCACCAGTTTCCTTATTTAAAAGCATAAGCCTTGAAGCATTTCTCGGCTCAATAGGTGTTTGAGCAATAAGTTCTTCAGGCAAATCATAATAAAAGTCAGAAGTTTTCATTCATAAATCTCCATATCTATGTAAATTTTGATTGACATATATATATAATAAGTGTTATTATAACAAATAAATACGGAAGCAAACAAAAACTCAAGTGTTTGCAAACCGTCAACAAGTATTATATTGCATATTAACTTGTTTTACAAGTTTTTTTTAAGGAGATTACAGACTATGAGTAAAAAGTACAATGTCGGCATCGTCGGCGCAACAGGTATGGTAGGTCAGAGATTTGCGACTTTACTTGAAAATCACCCTTGGTTCAATGTAGTTTGCCTTGCGGCATCATCAAGAAGTGCAGGCAAAACTTACGAAGAAGCAGTTGGTAAAAAATGGTGTATGGACACACCTATCCCTGAAAAAATGAAAAACATTGTTGTTATGGACGCAACAAATGATATTGATAAAATCACCGCTCAGGTAGATTTTGTTTTCTGCGCAGTTGATATGAAGAAAGATGAAATCAAAGCGCTTGAAGAAGAATATGCTAAGCACGAGTGCCCTGTAGTGTCAAACAACAGTGCAAACAGATTTACACCTGATGTTCCTATGGTAGTTCCTGAGCTTAACGCTGAACATATTAACATCATTCCTGCTCAGAGAAAAAGGCTCGGTACAAAGCGTGGCTTTATTGCAGTTAAGTCAAACTGCTCACTTCAGTCATATGTTCCTGCCCTCTTCCCTCTTCAAGATAAGTACCCTATTAAGAAAGTTCTTGTTTGTACTTATCAGGCTATTTCAGGTGCAGGTAAAACATTTGAAACATGGCCTGAAATGATTGACAATGTTATTCCTTATATCGGCGGAGAGGAAGAAAAGAGCGAAAAAGAACCTCTCAAGCTTATGGGTCATATTGAAGGTAATGAAATCGTATCAGCAGCTTCACCTGCTTTTACAGCTCAGTGCATCCGTGTTCCTGTATCAAACGGTCATCTCGGTGCAGTATTTGTTGAGTTTGAAGACAAGAAGCCTACTAAGGAAGAAATGATTAACATTTGGGAAAACTTCTCAGGCAGAGCACAAGAACTTAATCTTCCATCTGCTCCAAAGCAGTTCCTCCATTACTTCACAGAACCTGACAGACCTCAAATTCATTCAGAGAGAATGCTTGAAAACGGTATGGCTGTTTCAATCGGCAGACTCAGAGAAGATACTCAATATGACTACAAGTTCGTTTGCCTTTCACACAATACACTTCGAGGTGCAGCAGGCGGTGCGGTTCTTCTTGGCGAACTTCTTGCAGCAGAAGGTTATTTTGACTAATTAATATACATTATATTTTAAGGAGATAATCATTATGAAAGAACCTATTTTTACAGGTGCGGCAGTTGCTATCATCACTCCAATGAATGAAGACGGCACTGTTAATTATGATGAATTTGCTAAGTTTATTGACTTTCAGATTGAAAACGGTACCGATGCTATTGTAGTTTGCGGTACTACAGGAGAAAGTTCTACTCTTAAAGTTGTTGAACATAATGAATGTATCAGATGGTGCGTTGAATATGTTAACCACAGAGTTCCTGTTATTGCAGGCACCGGCTCAAACAATACTGCCTGCGCTATTGAAATCAGCCAAGAGGCTTGCAAAAACGGAGCAGATGCTCTTTTACTTGTAACACCTTACTATAATAAAACAAGTCAAAGAGGTCTTATTGCTCACTACACAGCAATTCACGACGCTACAAACCTTCCTATCATTCTTTACAATGTTCCGTCAAGAACAGGTGTAAATATCAAGCCTGAAACTGCAGCCCAGCTTGCTAAACTTCCGAGAGTCAACGGTATTAAGGAAGCTTCAGGTGACCTTGACCAGGTTGCTAAAGTTCATGAACTTTGCGGTGATGAACTTAATATTTGGAGTGGTAACGACGACCAAATTTATGACATTCTTGAGCGTGGCGGTAAAGGCGTTATCAGCGTACTTTCAAACATTGCTCCAAAAGAAACACACGAAATCGTTGCTTCATACTTAGACGGTGACAAGTCTAAGTCTAAGGAACTTATGGATAAGTACACAAAGCTTGCAAAGGCTATGTTTGTTGATGTTAACCCTATCCCGGTTAAAGAAGCGGTAAGCCTTATCGGCTTTAATGCAGGTCCGTTAAGACTTCCTCTTATTGAAATGGACGATGAAAACAAGGCTTATGTAAAAGCTACTATGGAAGAATACGGCTTAGTAAAATAATATTTATATAAGGAATTTTAAAATGACTGATTTAATTATTACAGGTGCCAACGGCAAAATGGGTAAAGTTATCCAAAGTATTGTTGCAAACCGTGACGACTGCAAAATTGTTGCCGGTGTTGACCTTAATACTGAAGATAACGGTCAATTCCCTATTTATTCTTCAATTTTCGATGTTAAGGAAAAGGCTGACGCTATAATTGACTTTTCAAACCCTATTCTTCTTAATGATTTGCTTAGTTATTCTGAAAAAAACAGTACTCCTCTTGTTATTGCAACAACAGGTTACAGCGACGAGCAGAAAAAGCAAATTAAAGATGCATCTGAGAAATCACCGATTTTCTTTACTTACAATATGAGTATGGGTGTCAATCTGCTTGCAAATCTTGCAAAAAAAGCAGTTGAAGTTTTAGGTGATGACTTTGACATTGAAATCGTTGAAAAGCACCATAATCAAAAGATTGATGCTCCGAGCGGCACTGCTCTTATGCTTGCCGATGCAATGTGTGAAGAAATTGACAAGCCGATGAAGTATGAATATGACCGTCATTCTAAGCGTGAAAAGAGAACGAAGAACGAAATCGGTATTCATGCGGTTCGTGGCGGTACAATCGTCGGTGAACACGAAATCATTTTTGCAGGCAGAGATGAAATTATCACTCTTTCACATTCAGCAAGAAGCAAAGAAATTTTTGCTGTGGGTGCTGTTAATGCGGCAGTTTATATGCACGGCAAAGAAGCCGGCTTATATGATATGAAAGAATTAATAGACTGATTAATGACAAGGCAAACTTTTATAGTTTGTCTTGTTTTTTTTATATAAATATGTTTTAATATATAATATATTATTACTTATGTTTGTGGTGAGTTTATGAATATTCAGCAGTTAAGATGCATAGTTGAAATAGCAAGAGTAGGTTCAATTACAAAAGCGGCAGAAAACTTATATATGAATCAGCCTAATTTGAGCCGAACTGTTATTGAATTTGAAAAAGAATACGGTGTTACGCTTTTTATTAGAAATTCGCAGGGCGTTATTCTGACTGACAGCGGCAAAAAAGTAGTTGAAAAAGCTGAAGAAATTATAAAAAAAACGAACGACTTAAATCGATTCTTATATAATAATGATAAAGAAACAATTAATGTTAAACTTGCCGTGCCTCGTTCTTCTTATATCAGCGTTGCATTTTGCAATACTGTTGAAGCGTTTGAAAATAACAAACTTAATATTTCTTATAAAGAATGCAACAATACAGATATTTTAAACGATGTAATGATTAACGGTTACAATCTCGGAATTATCAGAATTCCTACTGAACTTGATGCAAAATATAAAAAAATGATTACATCAAAACAAATGCAGTTTCAGGAAATTTGGAATTTTAAGTATAAAATTCTTTTTTCACAAAATCACCCGCTTGCAACTAAAGCAAAACTTTGTTTTGATGACTTAAAAGATTATTCTGTTCTTCTTCACGATGATGAATATATTCCGTTTGTTTCCAAAGAAGAAATTAAAAAATTCACCCCGTCCCACGATTCTCAAAGCAAAATTTTAATTCAAGAGCGTGGAAGTCAATTCGACATTCTTTCAAATTTGCCGAACACATATATGTGGACTACACCTATACCGAAATGCCTTCTTGAAAATCATAAGCTTGTTACAAAAAAATGCATTGATAACAGGCAATCGTATTCGGATATTTTGATTTATCCGAAAAATTATTCTTTAACCGACTTTGAAAAATTATTTATTGAAAATGTATTTGAAATAAAATATGAACTTGAAAACGGTGAAAATGCAGTTTAATATCTGTATTTTTGCCGTTTTTAACATTTTACATTATGAATAATTTGTAAATAATTAATCGACAATCATATATTAAATTGTATATTGCAAAAAAATCACCAAATATCAAGAGAATTTAACAAATATATGATACAAATTTAATATTCGTGTTCATTAGTGACATATGTCAGTAACTATATATCATAATTGATATACAATATATCAAACTTTATATTACTAATATTATTCTTTTTGTGTTAGAATTCTTAAACGGAAAGAGAAAATCCATATATTAAATAAATTATTCTATTTAAGGAGGAATAATCACATGGTAGATTTTGAACAATGGGAAGGCTTTGAAGGCTCTCTCTGGAAAGAAGAAGTTAATGTTCGTGATTTCATCCAGAAGAACTACACAGTCTATGACGGCGATGAGTCATTCCTTGCAAAACCAACTGATGCCACAAACAAACTTTGGGGCGTTCTTCAGGGTCTTCAAAAAGAAGAGCGTGCTAAGGGCGGCGTACTTGATATGGAAACAAAAGTTGTTTCAGGTATCACAGCTTATGGTCCTGGCTACATCAGTGAAGCAGACAAAGACTTAGAAAAAGTTGTCGGCTTACAGACAGACAAGCCACTCAAGAGAGCATTTATGCCTTTCGGTGGTATCAAAATGGCTGAACAGGCTTGTTCAACATACGGTTATGAACCTGATCCTGAACTCCACAAGATTTTTACAGAATATTGCAAAACTCACAACCAGGGTGTATTCGACGCTTACACTCCTGAAATGCTTAAAGCTCGTCACAACAAGATTATCACAGGTCTTCCTGATACTTACGGTCGTGGCCGTATCGTTGGTGACTACAGAAGAGTTGCTCTTTACGGTATTGATTTTCTTATGGAAGAAAAGAAGCACGACTTCACTAACTGTGGTGACGGTACAATGACAGACGATGTTATCCGTCTCAGAGAAGAAATCACAATGCAGTACAAAGCACTCGGTCAGATGAAGAAAATGGCTGAAAGCTATGGCTTTGATATTTCTAAGCCTGCTAAGGATGCTAAGGAAGCAGTTCAGTGGTTATACTTCGGTTATCTTGCTGCTATCAAAACACAGAACGGCGCTGCAATGAGTGTCGGCAGAATTTCAACATTCCTTGACATTTATATTGAAAGAGACCTTAAAGCAGGCAAGCTTACAGAATCTGAAGCTCAGGAACTTATCGACCATCTTGTAATGAAATTCAGAATGGTTAAGTTCGCAAGAATTCCTTCATACAATCAGCTCTTCTCAGGTGACCCGGTATGGGCTACTCTTGAAGTGGCAGGTATCGGCGTTGACGGTCGTTCAATGGTAACAAAGAATGATTTCCGTTTCCTCCATACTCTTGAAAATATGGGTCCTTCACCTGAACCAAACCTTACTGTTCTCTACTCTTCACATCTTCCTGAAACATTCAAGAAGTATGCTGCTGACATTTCTATCAGAACAAGTTCAATTCAGTATGAGAATGATGATGTTATGAAGCCGGTTTGGGGCGATGATTACTCAATCTGCTGCTGCGTATCTGCTACACAGACAGGTAAGGAAATGCAGTTCTTCGGTGCAAGAGCTAACCTTGCTAAGTGCCTTCTTTATGCAATCAACGGTGGTGTTGATGCAAAGACATTTGAACAGGTTGGTCCTAAATATAGACCTATCACTTCAGAATATCTTGACTATGATGAAGTTATTGAGGCTTATGACAGAATGATGGATTGGCTTGCAGGTCTTTATGTTAATATTCTTAACCTCATTCAGTTTATGCACGACAAGTATTATTATGAGGCTGCTGAAATGGCACTTATCGATACAGATGTAAGAAGAACATTTGCAACAGGTATTGCCGGTTTCTCACATGTTGTTGACTCACTCAGCGCTATCAAGTATGCTAAGGTTAAGACAGTTAGAAATGAAGACGGCGTTGTTGTTGACTATAAAACCGAAGGTGATTTCCCTCGTTACGGCAACGATGATGACAGAGCTGATGAAATCGCTGTATGGCTTCTTAAGACATTCCTTGATAAGATTAAGAAACACCACACATATCGTGATTCAGAGCCTACAACTTCTATTCTTACAATCACTTCAAATGTAGTTTACGGTAAAGCTACAGGTACTATGCCGGATGGTCGTAAGGCCGGTGCTCCACTTTCACCTGGCGCAAACCCATCATACGGTGCAGAGCAGAGCGGTCTTCTTGCTTCTCTTAACTCTGTTGCTAAGCTTCCATATGAATGGGCTCTTGACGGTATTTCAAATACTCAGACAATCAACCCTGGTGCTCTTGGCCACGACGAAGAAGAAAAGAAGAACAACCTCGTTCAGGTTATGGACGGTTACTTTGATCAGGGCGCTCATCATCTTAATGTTAATGTATTTGGTACTGAAAAGCTTCTTGATGCTATGGAACATCCTGAGAAAGAAGAATATCAGAACTTCACAATTCGTGTATCAGGTTATGCTGTTAAGTTCATCGACCTTACTAAGGAACAGCAGATGGATGTTATCTCAAGAACCTGCCACGACAGAATGTAATTTATATTAAAAGGATTTGTTGAAATGGACGGTAAAATTCACAGCATTGAAACATTTGGTCTTGTTGACGGACCCGGTGTTAGGTATGTACTCTTTTTGCAAGGTTGCAATATGCGTTGTAAATTCTGTCACAACCCTGAAACTTGGAGTTTTGATGATGCGAAATTTACCGTTTCGGCAAAGGATGCATTCAACAAAGCTTACAAGTATAAAAATTATTGGGTTAAAAACGGAAAGCCAAACGGCGGTATAACTGTAAGCGGCGGCGAACCACTGCTTCAAATTGATTTCGTTACTGAATTCTTTAAGCTTGCAAAAGCAAAAGGTGTTCATACAACTCTTGATACTTCCGGTTCAGCTTTTACGAGAGATGAACCTTTCTTTTCAAAGTTCAACGAACTTATGAAGTATACTGACCTTGTTATGCTCGATATTAAACAAACTGATATTGAAAAGCACAAGGAACTTACAGGCAGAACTAATGAAAACATACTTGATATGGCACATTATTTGTCAGACATCGGCAAAGATATGTGGATAAGAAGGGTGCTTGTTCCTAATTTAACTAATGATGATAATGAGCTTAACAATTTGTTTGAGCTTATAAAATCTCTTAAAACGGTTAAAAAAGTTGAAATACTCCCCTATCACACGCTTGGCATCTTTAAATGGAATAATCTCGGAATTGATTATCCTCTTAAAGATTATAAAGTTCCTACTAATGAGGAAATTGATAAAGCAGAAAAAATACTTCATATAGAAAAGTAAAATTTAAGCCTCCTGTTAATTCAGGAGGCTTTTATTATGCCTATATTAAATTTTTGAACTTTCATTTCATATAAATTCACATTTATTATGAGGATAAATAACTTGCAAGTTGTTTAAAATAAGTATAGTTAGATAAAGTTAATTGTCGTTAGCGGTAACTTACTTTTAATCAAAAAAGCAGTTAGTTGTTGCTAACTGTTGATATTCTAACAAAGAATAAATAAAAAGTCAATAAAAAAATAAATAGTAAAAATTTTTATTTTCTCATCTAAGCACTATATTATCATCCAATCTACCGTCCTTATTCCAATAAACCGAATTTGCTTTATAGTAAACATTATTTGACGAATCTTTATAAGTTGTCTTACCGTTATTTGATTCATTTTTAACAATCGAATTTGACTTATCGTAAACAAAATAGCCGTCTTTATCTACATAAGAATTTTCGCTGTCAAATACTTCTTTTGTCTTAAGATTGGTAAAATATCCTTTCAGTTCCTTTGAATCAAACGAAAAAGAGTATTTGTCGCCATTCTTATCAAAATAAGGAACATTGTCATATGTATAGGCGTTGCCGAATCTGTCATAACTAAAGTTACTGCTGTTCATTTTATGGTTAATCGTTTTATCTTTATTAAATGTAGTTGTACTAACAGGATAATATATTTTAGAATCCGTATCAACACATTCATTTTCATTTTTCACAATAATTGACATATCATCGTCATAACAAAGGTAGCCGTCGGTATCTAAATAACACAAATCGTCGTCATAATACTTATCAGTTGAATTAATATATAATTTATCGTAACCTGACTTGTCAAAATCATATGTATATTTATTGCCTGTTTTGTCATAATAAACAACATTATATAATCCTTTATATGCGTTGCCGTTCATATCATAATATGTATCCTGATTAGAACTTGAATCGTTAAATGTTAAAGAAATTATAACAGGAACGACAAGCACTATAAATAAATTAATTAAAATGTTTCTGACAGATTTGTTGTCTTTCTTGAACTTTACGCAACATATAATCGAAGTGATAATCGGAAAAGGAAAAGCTAAAAAAGAAAGAAAATTTTTTACCTTTTTATCACATTCAATATTTTTTGAAACAGTAACCATATTAATAAGCCTTGTGGCTATTATTATGATTGTTAAAATATAATTCATTGTTTTCATTTCCCTTTAATGTTTAATTAATAACAACAATTATGTATAAACTGATTAAAAAAATCAGAAAGAATACAAAAAAGTATAATTTTAATGTAAAATTGCATATTATAATTGTATTTCAGTAAATTATTTATTGCATAAAAAGTTTGATTACCTTACCGTCCAAAACATCAGGAACGCTGATAGATTGAGGGCAGTGGTTTTTACATTTATTGCACCAAGCGCACTCAGTCGGTTTAACTTGAAAGCTATTATACTGCTTTCTGCCGTCTTTAATGTCTATATTACCCGATACAACATTATTATAAAGAGAGAAGAAAGAACTTATTTTTATACCCTTTGGGCATGGCTGACAATAGTCACAACCTGTACATCCGATGACTTCGCTCTTATTCATTATTGAAGCCGCTTTTTCGCAAATTGAATATTCTTTATCTGTAAAAGGTTCAAAATCAGTAAGTGACGACAGATTATCAAGCATTTGTTCTTCGCTGTTCATCCCGCTTAAAATTGCAAATATATTTTTATGGCTCGCAACAAATCGCATTGCCCAGGAAGCAGTACTTTTATTTGGCTGTTCGGCTTTGAACATATTATCGATTTCATCATCAACCATTGCAAGCTTACCGCCACGAACAGGCTCCATAACTATAGTTGGAATACCTGCATCTTCAAGTATTTTGTACTGGGTTTTTGCATTCTGATTTTCCCAGTCAAGGTAATTCATTTGTATTTGAGCAAAGTCCCAATGATGCGCAGAAACAATTTGCCTTAAATCATCAACAGTACCGTGAAACGAAAAACCGATATATTTAATTTTTCCTTCTTTTTGCTTTTGAGTGATAAAATCATATGCGCCGAATTTTTCACACCTTTCAAAACTTTCCTTATCAAGTGAATGAAGAAGGTAAAAATCAAAATATTCCATACCTGTGCGTTCAAGCTGATTATCAAAAACTTTTTGCATATCTTCTTTTGTGTCACACATCCAAATAGGAAGCTTATCAGCAAGAAAATATGTATCCCTCGGATATTTTTTTAGCGCAGCGCCTATAAAATTTTCGCTTTTGCCGCAATGATACATATAGGCTGTATCAAAATAGTTAACTCCGTTTTGATATGCTAAGTCAACAAGCTTTTGTGCGCTTTCATAATCGATATCGGGGTTTGATTCCCTCTTTTGACTTGTAATGCACGGCAAGCGCATTGTACCAAGACCGAGCAAAGACACTTTTTTATCTTTAAAATTTCTTTTATCAACCATAATATATTACTCCTTAAAAAGAGCAGGAAAACTAAAAGTCTCCTGCCCTTATATCAATTATTCTTTAGTCCAAGTAACGCCCTGCGGAGTATCTTTCAAAATAATACCTTTAGCTTTAAGTTCATCACGAATAGCGTCGGCAGTTGCCCAGTCTTTGTTTGCTCTTGCTTCTTGGCGTTTTTCAATAAGTGCTTCAATATCGGCATCTACATCGTTACTCTTTCTGTTGTAAAGAAGTCCTAAAACATCGCAAAGCTCATCAAATACTTTAGCTGCAGTTTCACAAACATTCTTTGAAACATCTTTATCAAGAATTGAAGTGTTAATATCCTTAACAAGGTCAAAAACAGCGGCAACGCCGTCGGCGGTATTAAGGTCATCATCCATAGCCTTTATAAACTGCTCTCTGTGGCTGTTAAGCTTGTCGATAAGTTCGGTATCGTCCGGTATATCCTTAGCATTTTTAAGAGCAAAATCAAGGCTGTCACGGCAAGTATAAAGTCTTTCAAGAGCGCTCTTGCACTGCTCGATAATTTCAAGGCTGTAGTTGATAGGTGAACGATAATGAGAAGAAATAAGGAAATATCTGATTACTTCATAACCATAAACATTAGCAATTTCTCTGACTGTTTTGAAATTACCGAGTGATTTACTCATTTTAACATTGTCAACATTGATATAGCCGTTGTGCATCCAATATTTTGAGAATGTACAACCGTTAGCACATTCACTTTGAGCAATTTCGTTTTCGTGGTGAGGGAAAATAAGGTCCTGACCGCCGCAATGAATATCGATAGTATCACCCAAAAATCTCTTATTCATTGCAGAACATTCAATATGCCAACCCGGTCTGCCCTTACCCCAAGGCGACTCCCAATACGGTTCGCCCTCTTTTGCTGCTTTCCAAAGAGCAAAATCAAGTGGGTTTTCTTTCTTTTCGCCGATTGCAATTCTTGCACCCGACTGCAAATCTTCAATAGGCTGATGACTGAGTTTGCCGTATTCCTTAAACTTCAAAGTTCTGAAATAAACATCGCCGTCAACAGCGTAAGCATATCCTTTTTCTTCAAGAGTTTTGATAATATTGATAATTTCATCAATATTTTCTGTAGCCTTTGGGTGAACTGTAGCTTTTTTAAAGTTTAAACCATTAGCATCGGTCCAAAATTCATCAATGTACTTTTTAGAAACTTCCTCAAAGGTAATACCTTCTTCATTTGCACGCTTGATAATTTTATCATCAACATCAGTAAAGTTTTGAACGAATTTTACATTATATCCTCTGTATTCAAGATATCTTCTAAGCACATCAAAAACACAAAGAGGTCTTGCGTTACCGATATGGATATAGTTATATACGGTAGGACCGCAAGCATAAATTTTAACTTCGTTAGGGTCATTTGGTACAAATTCTTCTTTTTGACGGGTCATTGTATTAAAAATCTTCATTTGTTTAATTGCTCCTTTAATTTATTAATTTCTTCTTTAAGGCTTTTAATTTCAGCCTGATTTTCTTTAATAAGATTCATAAGCGGGTCGGGAATGTTTATTTGGTCAAGGTCGTCAACCCTTTCACCGTCAATTCTCACTACCTCACCCGGTACACCGACAACAGTACAATTAGGTTCAACATCCTTAACAACAACTGCGCCAGCGGCAACCTTTGCATTCCTGCCGATTGTTATAGGACCGAGCACTTTTGCGCCCGATCCAATCATAACACCGTTTTCAATAGTCGGATGGCGCTTGCCTATATCCTTACCGGTACCGCCAAGAGTTACGCCTTGATAAATCATAACATCATCGCCGATTTCAGTCGTTTCGCCGATAACAATACCATTACCGTGGTCAATGCAAACTCTTCTGCCTATAGTAGCGCCCGGATGAATTTCAATCCCCGTTTTATGCGCCGACCTTTGACTGATATATCGTGCGATAAAAGGCATATTATGGTTTAAAAACCACTTGGCTTTTTTATGACTTTGAAGAGCCTTGAAGCCCGGATAAAGAAGTACAATTTCAATCGGACTTCTTGCAGCAGGGTCGTGCTCCATAAAGCTTTTAACATCTTCTTTAAATGAGTTAAACATATATTATAAATCTCCCTTATTATATAAAACAAAATGCCCCTGTCATATGACAGAGGCAATAAATTACTGCGGTTCCACTCTTGTTTATACTTTACTGCTAAAATACAGCTATGCCTATAACGGAGCAACACGGCTCAAAATACTACTTTCCTTTGAGCAACTCAGCAGTGCATTTGGGCAGGTTATTTATAAAGTCTCACAGCAAAACGACCTTTTCTCTGAATAAATAATTATCTGCTTACTTCTCTGCGTCACAGTTTTTAATATTAAACAATATGTCTACTACTATTATATATATTTTTTCAAAATTTGCAACAATTATTTTGTTTTTATTAAATACCAACCGTCTTTTGCGTAAATAATGCCGCTTAAAACAGCAACAACGGTTACTGCCCAAAACGCAATAGCGCAATAAATATTAAGCCAAGGGGTAGTCATAGTGATATCGGCACTTCCCTCACCTATAGCAAGAAGAAGGAAAGTCATACCTGTAGTTGACATTTGAAGGAATGTCTTACACTTGCCAAAACCGTTGGCGGCAATAACCTCACCGTTAGCGGCGGCAAGCATTCTTATACCGGCAACAAGGAATTCCCTTGCAAGCATAAGAAGAATACAAAGTTCTGTATGCCAGCCCATATTAATAAATACTAAATAAGCGGCAAAAACAAGCGTTTTATCAGAAAGCGGGTCCATTACCTTGCCAAAATCGGTAACAAGTCCCCTTTTCCTTGCAATAATGCCGTCTGCCTTATCACTCATACAAGCTACAAAATATACAAGAAGTGCGCCAACCCAATGATATTTGAAATCAATAAGTGAAAACGCCATTAAAAAAGGTATACAGCAAAAACGAAATACAGTTATTTTATTTGGTAAGTTCATACTATTTCTCCAATCAAATCATAGCCGTCACAGCCTGTAATTGTAACATTGACAAAGTCGCCGATATTAAGCTTTTCATCACTTTCAAACATAATACCGCTGTCAATTTCAGGAGAGTCAAAATAAGCTCTGCCGTTATATTTTCCGTTTTCAAAAGAATCAACAATTACTTTATATGTATTACCAACACGCTTTGAATTGAGTTCTTCCGTAATCGAATATTGAATATCCATAAGAATGTCGGCACGCCTTTGCTTAACATCCTCGTCAATTTGGTTATCATATTCGCAAGCCGGAGTATCCTCCTCGGGTGAATATGTGAAACAACCCATTTTATCAAACTTAATGTCCTTAACAAACTTGCAAAGTTCTTCAAAATTTTCTTCACTTTCACCCGGAAAACCAACCATAAATGTAGTTCTCAGTGAAAGATTTTTAATCTTATTTTTCATAGTTGTTAAAAGAGCTTTAAGTTCATCGTAAGAGCCTGTTCTGTGCATTGATTTAAGAATATCTTTATTGCAGTGCTGAAGCGGAATATCAATGTACGGACAAATCTTTTCTTCATTTGCAATTACATCAATAAGATCGTCGGTAACTCTGTCAGGATAGCAATAGTAAAGCCTTATCCATTCAATACCGTCAATTTTAACAAGTTCTTTAAGAAGTGATGCAAGCTTGTATTCGCCATAAAGTTTTAAACCGTATTTCGTAGTATCCTGAGCAATAATGATAAGTTCTTTAATACCTTTATCGGCAAGAGTTTGTGCCTCTTTAATAATATTCTCCATCGGTCGCTCAATATAGCCGCCACGGATAAGCGGAATAGCACAATAAGAGCACCTGTTATCGCAGCCGTCACTAATTTTTAAATAAGCCCAATGCTTAGGCGTAGAGAGCATTCTGTCACCCTCAAGCAAAAGATACTTCTTGTCAGGGTAAAAACTTGTACGAACACCCAAGAGAGCCTTGTGACAAACTTTTACTATATCATTATCGGCGCCGATACCGATTACCGAATCAACCTCCGGTATCTCTTTTATAATTTCATCCTGATATCTTTCGGCAAGGCAACCTGTAACTACAATAGCACTGATTATCCCTGCTTTTTTATATTCGGCAACTTCAAGTATAGTTTCGATAGCCTCACGCTTAGCGTCTTCAATAAAACCGCAGGTGTTAATTATCATAACATCGCTGTCTTCAATACTTTGCGCAATTTGAAAACCGCTTTTATTCAATTTTTCAAGCATTACTTCACCGTCAACCTGATTTTTAGGGCAACCAAGTGAAATCATACCTACTTTATTCGTCATAATTTTCTATCCTATAAAATGCTGATTTAATATCAGAGTAGTAAAAACCTTTTCTTTGAAGTGCGGCTATTACTTTTTCCTTGCCGTTTTCCTTTTCAAGCTTAGTTGCATATTTACCATTTATAAGCTCAACTATTGTTGAAACACTGTCAATATCGTACTCACTGAGCTTTTCATCAACTATTTCACGGTTAATGCCACGCTTAAAACATTCCTGCTTAACATTTGAAACAGAAAACTTTTTAACTTCAAAAAGGTATTCAATAAGCCTTTCGCAGTATTTTTCATCATCAAGATAACCTGCTTCAATATAACGCTCAATAGCTTTTTGAGCGCTCGCTTCGTCAACAGTCCTTAATAATTTCGTTTTAAGTTCTTTAACCGAATGGTCACGGCGAGATAAAAAATCTGCACATTTATTTAATGCTTTTTTATAATTTATTTTAACGAGCAAATCTTGCCACTCTTCTTCGCTGATGTCTGTTGAGTCGGATATATAATTATCGAGCCAACAGTTTTCATCTGTAGTGGCAGTATATTCACCGTCAAGAAAAAGATGAATTTTATTCCCTCTGCCCTTTTGATGAGTTAAAATCATTAGTCCTCATCATCCTCAACAGCAATATCAAGCTTTGCTCTTGCCTGCTCACGGGTAATTTTTTTCTTTGATTCAGCTTCATCATCGGTAACAGCCATAGGTGCAGCCTTTGGTTGATATTTTTGAGTAGCCTTTTCCTGTTCCTCAGCCATTCTTTCTTTAATCTTTTGTTCAAGTTCAGCTGCAAGTTCAGGCTCGTTCTTAATGATTTCCTTAACATTATCTCTACCTTGACCAAGCCTACGGTCACCGTAAGAGAACCAAGAACCGCCCTTATGTACAATATCATATTCAACTGCCATATCAAGAATTTCGCCCTGCTTGCTGATACCTGTACCGTACATAATATCAAATTCGGCAGATTTGAACGGAGGAGCAACTTTATTTTTTACAATCTTCGCTCTTGTGCGAGAACCGATAAATTCACTGCCTGATGCTTTAAGCTGCTCAATCTTTCTTACATCAATGCGCATTGAAGCGTAGAATTTAAGTGCACGACCACCGGTTGTAACTTCAGGGTTGCCGTACATAACGCCGATTTTTTCACGAAGCTGGTTAATAAAGATAACAATACAATTTGTTTTATTAATAGTACCGGCAAGCTTACGAAGCGCCTGCGACATAAGTCTTGCGTGCTGACCTACATGACTGTCACCCATATCGCCTTCAATTTCGCTCTTAGGAACGAGGGCTGCAACTGAGTCAACAACAACAATGTCAATAGCACCGCTGCTTACAAGTTGTTCTGTAATTTCAAGCGCTTGCTCACCATAGTCAGGCTGTGACACGATAAGCGAATCAACATCAACGCCGAGGTTAGCCGCATAAATCGGGTCAAGCGCATGCTCGGCATCAACAAACGCTGCGTCACCGCCAAGCTTTTGCGCTTCGGCAATACAGTGAAGTGCAAGAGTTGTTTTACCGCTTGATTCAGGACCGTAAATTTCAATAATTCTTCCTCTCGGAAGTCCGCCGATACCTGTAGCAATATCAAGTGAAAGAGAGCCTGTAGGAATTGCATCAACCTTTAAGCTTGAATTTTCACCAAGGCGCATTACTGCACCGGCGCCGAATTTCTTTTCTATATTTTTCATTGCAGCTTCTAAAGCCGCTTTCTTTTTATCATCTGCTGCCATTAATATGCCTCCTTACATAATTCCCTACTATTATACTAAATTAGCTATTTAAAATCAATAGTTAATAAAAAATATGCAAATATTTGTTCTAAATTAAAAAAATATAAAAAAATGCTTGCAATTTGGTATCATTTGTGATAATATACCTATGTTCTAAATTGACAAGGAGGTGTTCGCAAATGGCAAAATGTGAATACTGCGGAAAAGACGTATCTTTCGGCATCAAGGTTTCTCACTCACACAGAAGATCAAACAGAACCTGGAAACCAAACATTAAAAAAGTAAAGGCTATTGTTAACGGCTCTCCTAAAAGAGTTAATGTTTGCACAAGATGTCTTCGCTCAGGTAAAGTTGAAAGAGCTTAATTGTTTCGCATAAAAAGCACCGATTTATTTCGGTGCTTCTTTTATTTTTTACAAAAAATCACAGTCGGGTTTTCCCGACTTTTTTATTTTATCCCCCTATGGGGCTTGGAAGTAAAGTTGCTATAATATATAATGTTTTTAATTTATAATAGGAGATTATTAATGGATATAGTAAATGCGCAAAGCATAAACCATTCATATATAATTAATCAGGAAGAAATTAAAACGCTTAAAAATATTTCTTTTAATATTAATAAAGGTGAGTTTGCAGCGATTGTAGGCAAAAACGGCTGTGGTAAAAGCACTCTTGCAAAACATCTTAATGTACTTATACCGCTTCAAAGCGGAGTACTGACCGTTGCAAGCCTTGATTGTAATAATAAAAAAAATGTGTACAAAATAAGAAATAAATGCACAATGGTTTTTCAAAATCCTGACAGTCAGTTTGTTTCAAGCGTTGTTAAAGAAGACATTGAATTTTCGCTTAAAAACTATAATATTAAACAGGATAAAAACACCGTTAGTGAAATATTAGATTCAGTCGGTTTAAAAGGTTTTGAAAACAGAGACATATTCACTCTTTCCGGCGGACAGAAACAAAGGCTTGCACTTGCCGAAGTATTATCGGTTAAGCCCGATATAATCATTCTTGATGAAGCAACAACAATGCTTTCGCCAAAAAGCAGAAAATCTGTTATCGATACAGTCAAAAAAATTCATAATAAAACAGACATAACGATTATTATGATTACGCAATATGCAGAGGAAGCTGTTAATTCAGACAGAGTAATAGTTATGAACGACGGTAAAATCATTGCAGATGATAAGCCTGAAAAAATTTATTCAAACATTGAACTTGTTGAAAAAGCCGGAATAGGTTTGCCATATTGCATGAAAATTTTTAATGATTTAAAAAGAAAAGGAATTGAGCTTGCAGATTGCCCGCTTAATAACGAAAGGCTGGTGGAACTGTTATGCCGATTGAAATAAAAAACCTTTCATTTTCTTATGATAATGATAAATTTATTGATAATCTCAACTTAAATATAGAAAACGGCGAAATGCTTGGTATTATGGGCAACACCGGTTGCGGAAAATCAACACTCGTTCAGCTTATAGCCGGTTTAATCAAGCCTAATAACGGTCAAATAATAATTGACGGTGATGATATTACAAACAAGAAATTTGATAAGTCAACACTCAGAAAAAAGCTCGGAATAATTTTTCAGTTTCCGGAAACGCAACTTTTTGAGCAGACAGTTCAAAAGGATATATATTTCGGCTTAAAGAAATTCAGACTTAGTGACGAAGAAAAGTATAAAAGAGCAAAAGATATATTAGCACTTCTAAACCTTGATTTTGATAAAATCAAAGACAAATCACCGCTTGCACTTTCGGGCGGTGAAAAAAGAAAAATTGCAGTGGCAGGTATACTCGTTTGCAAGCCTAAGTACCTTATACTCGATGAACCTATTGCAGGGCTTGATTACGCTTCAAGAGAAAAATTTATGAATCTTCTTGTTAAGCTTAAAGAAACCGGCACAACTGTTATAATTATTTCACACAATGCAGATTACATAGCAGAATACTGTGACAGAGTAATCGTTATGGATAACGGTCAAATCATCTTAAATGACACCCCTGACAATATATTTAATAATTTTGAATGTTTGCAAAAGTTTGATATCGGTACTTGCTCAAGTAAACAGATAATTAATTTACTTGATAAAAACGGAATAAGAATTTCAAAAAGTGCAATTAAATATGAAGATTTAATTAAAGAACTTATTAGAGAATTTGGAGATAAGAATGGATAAAACACTTACGGGCACATATGTTAATATATCGTCGCCCATTCACAAGTTGAATGTACGATATAAAATTGCTTGCCTTATTATGATGTTAGCATTAACACTTTTAAGCAAAAATGCCGCCTCTTATATGATTGATTTTGCACTTTTGATATTTGCTATAATACTTTCAAAAGTAAACATTAAATATTATACAGTTGCAATAAAAAGGCTATGGCTTTTTTGCCTGTTAATATTTTTAATGAATTCATTTTTTTATAACCAAGGAAAAGTGATATTTAACATTGGTAAAATAAATTTAACAAGCGGCGGAATAAAGCAAGGGTTAATAATTATAATTAATGTTTTGTTTGTAATTATTTGGTCAAAGATTTTTATTTTAACCACTTCCCCTATTGAAATTACAAACGGAATTAAATTTTATTTAAAACCCCTTAGGTTATTTAAAATTCCTACTGAAAATTTATCGCTTATTATATCTGTTTCAATAACATTTATACCGATACTTTTGCTTGAAGCACAAAACATTAAAAAAGCTCAAACTGCACGAGGTGCCGAGTTTGAGTCAAAAAATATATTTAAAAAAGCCAAATGCATCTTTCCTTTGATAGTTCCGATATTCATAAACGCATTTAAGCGTGCCGACGAATTATCACAAGCGCTAGAAGCAAGAGGCTATAAAGGAGATAATTAATATGGAAAAGAAGAATTTAAAAATTAACAAGCTTGGCAAAATGAGTGCCGTTAAACAGTCAATTATTACTGCAGTTTGCATTGCTCTTTGCGTTGTACTTCCAATGGCATTTCACAGTATTCCGCAAGCCGGCATGATTTATTGCCCTATGCATATACCCGTACTAATTTGCGGTATAGTATGTGCACCGCAATATGCAGTTATATGCGCCTTAGCAGGTCCTATTCTTTCAAGTGTAATTACCGGTATGCCGAATGCAGCAATTTTACCGTCAATGCTTGTCGAACTCGTTTGCTATGCACTTATCAGTTCTCTTTTAATGAGATTTGTACATACTAAAAAATCAGTTGCAGACCTTTACATTTCGCTTATCGGCGCACTTCTTATCGGTAGAGTTGTTGCTGGCATTGTTAAAGCATTGATTTTTGCAAGAGGCGAAATTACAATAGCAACTTGGGCAACATCATATTTTATAACCTGCTTACCGGGTATCGTTATGCAAATCGTTCTCGTTCCTGTTGTTTATGCTGCACTTGTTAAAGCTAATTTAATTGCGTCGAGATATGTATACGAGGCTGAATAATGGACAAAAAAGAGGTAATTAAATTTTTTGACGAGCGTTCTGAAATTTGGGATGCTGAAATGATAAAAGACGATAACAAAATGAACGAAATTCTCGACGCCGCAAAAGTTTGCGATAACAAAAGCATTCTTGACATTGCTTGCGGTACAGGTGTAATGATTGATTATTATATTGAAAGAAAGGTCAGCAATATTGTCGGAGTTGATATTTCACCGAAAATGATTGATATTGCTAAAGATAAATTTAAAAATTATGATAATATATCATTTATCTGTTGCGATGCCGAAAATTATAATTTCGACAAGCAGTTTGACTGTGCAATAATATTCAATGCGTTTCCGCATTTTGTCAGTCCGACAGATTTGATAAATAATCTATATAAAGCTGTTAAAATCGGTGGCACGCTCACCGTTGCTCACGACAGAGGAAGAAAACAAATTGACCTTCATCACAAAGAAGTTAATGCAAGCAAAATTTCTAACGGATTAATGAGCGCTGATGAACTTGAAAAAATATTTATAAAAGCAGGCTTTAAAAACACATATATTAAATCAACAAATGATATTTACATTGTAACAGGCACAAAAGCATAAGAAAACACGGTACACCCTCCAATTTTGAGCGTACCGTGTTTTTTAGTTTTGGAAGAAAAATTCTTCATCTTCAATCAAAGGATAAGCATAAAGCTTGTCAGAGTCCAAATTAACTCTGTTTATATCAACTGCGTTAATTTTATGGCAATTATATGTTGTATAGTAATAAATACCTTTATCGGCATTACAGCAGGAGGTATAAATCGTTATTTCATATTTTCCCTCGGCTACTTCGCAACATCCACGCTGCTGGTCAACTGAGCCGAGGATATGAAAAAATTGACTCACACTGCTTTTCTCATCATCTTTTGAAACAGAATTAAGTTTAGTAAATGCAACTTTGGCAAAACGGGAAGCGGACGACAAATCACCCGGCAAGCCGATTGCTCCCATTCCCCTACTGTAAGTTGTTAAATCAATATCTTTTGAAAACTTGTTTTCGCTTTGTTTGCTTGAAAGAGACATATAATTATTCAGCATAAACATCTGAATATCAAACGGAGGATTATTCGCAAGCACACCGACTTTATTATCATAAATTTCCATTCCGTCTTTAGTACATTCAAGAGTTATGCAGTCATTTTTATCAGAAATTATATAATGAAGCTGAGCCGTAGGAAAATGTTGGCTAAAAGCAGTATCGGTAATATTAATTGTTTCAAGCTTTTTTCTAACCTCTTTCATATCGGCACATTGAGATAAAAGATAAGGTATAAGCTCAAACTGAGCAACATTTTCTTTACCGTCAATAGGCTTATTATATACTGCATTACCTACAAAATTAAGTCCTGCAATGCAGACACCTTTTTCGTTCATCGCATCATAATAAAGCGGATAATCATTTGCAATATGCGCCATACCGATTATGGCATAATGATTATTAACTTCGCCCATATGCCTAAACTCGAACGCAAAATTTCTCGGAGTAATTGTAATTTCATCGCCATACGAAAATTCATAATCAAGAGTTCTGCCAAAATAAAAATCTTTAGTTTTATATGTCGCCGCTGTGCACATAATCATATTCCTTTCAATAATTATTTCAATAATTATATATAATAAGTATACACATTATAACAAAATAAAAACCTCAAAGTAAACTTTGAGGTTTGATGGAGGCACCACCCAGATTTGAACTGGGGCATAAAGCTTTTGCAGAGCTCTGCCTTACCACTTGGCTATGGTGCCATATAACAAAAGGCTTCGTAAGTGAAGCCTTTTTAATTGGAGCGGATGACGAGGCTCGAACTCGCTACCTCAACCTTGGCAAGGTTGCGCTCTACCGGGTGAGCTACATCCGCAAGTGCAAGATGAATTATACACAATAAAAATCGATTTGTCAAGCCTTTTTCAAAAAAAATTGTAACTATTTATCTGTTTACTTTATAAGCGTTTTTTGATATCATATAAAATAAGAAAGAGGAACAATAATATGGAATATAAAGCATTGCCGTTTTCAGCGGTATGGGAAAACGGAATTTTTAATTTACCGGTCAAACTCGTTGACGAATATTTAAAGCTTGCAAGTGAATATCAGTTAAAAGCGTTATTATATATTTTCAGGCATAACGGGCAGGCAAGCACGCAAGAAATTGCGAAAGCGCTCGGTCAAACAATCAGTGACACAGACAATTTGCTTGAATTTTGGGTTGAGGAAGGAATAATTTCGCAAGACGGAAATGTTGTCAAGCAGGTCAAAAGCGAAGTTAAAGAAGAAAAGAAAAAAGAAAGCGTTATTGTTAAAGAAACGATTTCAGCCCCTACCCTAACGCCAAAAGATATTGTAATGCACCTTAGGGAAAGCAAGGAACTTCAAACGCTTGTTAACGAAGCGCAAAAGGTGCTTGGCAGAACGATAAGTTTGGCTGAGCAGGCAATTATAATCAATATGGTTAACTACTACGGTTTGAAGCCGGAGGTAGTGCTTATGATACTTGAGTATTACAGAAATGAAAAGCAAAAAGGTATGTCAATCAGCTTTTCATACATCAATGCTATGGCAAAGAATTGGTCTGACGAGGGAATTGATAATATTGCGCTTGCCGAGGAGAAGCTCAGCGAGATTGAAAAAAGCAACAGAATGTGGAACGAAGTTATTGCCATTACGGGAATCAGGCACAGGAAGCCGACGGTTAAGCAAAGAGAAATGATTAACGCTTGGTTTAACGACTTTGACATCACTATGATTACGCTTGCGTCCGATATTATGAAAGAAAATATATCCGAACCTAAGCTCAGCTACATAAATTCCATTTTAAAGAAATGGAAAAAGATGAACATAAAAACTCCTGCGGATGTTGAAAAAGAGAGGCAGGAATTTGCAAAGCAAAAGGAAGAAAAGACAAAAAAAGAAAGTTCTGACAAGCTTAAAAGCAAGCCGTCATACGACTTGGAGGAAATTAAGCGCAGAGCTATGAACAATACAGAAATTTAGGTAGGTACATTATGTCTTACACAACAGAAACTTATGACAAGGCACAAACTATTCTTGACAGGAGAAAAGAGCGTGCAACGCTTGAAGCGCAAAGCAGGATAGATGAAATAAGCAATGAAATTCCGGAGCTTAAAACCATTCAAACAAAGCTTGCACAGGTAGGTCTTAACATATCAAAGGCTTTTTTAACAAGCAAAAACCCGCAAGCCGAAATTGACAAGCTTAGAATTGAAAGCTTGGCGCTTCAAGACAGAAAGAAGAAAATACTAAAAGAAAACGGCTACAGCGAGGATGCACTTTCAATAAAATATACTTGCCCTGCATGTGAGGATACGGGTTTTATAAACGGCAGAAGGTGCAAGTGTTATATAAATCTTCTTAAAGAGATTGAAAGGGCAAAAATTGAAAAAATTGTGCCGATTGACGAGTGCACTTTTGAATCATTTGACACGAATTATTATCCGCAAGAAATGTACGGAGTATGTCCAAAGAAAAAGGCTGAAATAATTAAAGAAAACTGCAAAAGATATGCAACATCATTTACCAAAAGGTCAAAGAGTTTGCTTTTTATGGGCAATACAGGTCTTGGCAAAACTCACCTTTCGCTTGCGATTGCAAATGTTGTTATCAACCGTGGCTACAGCGTTATTTACGGCACAGCGCAAAACATTCTTCGTGATTTGCAAAACGAAAATTTCGGCAGAACCGATAATTTAAGATATTTTGAAAACGAGATTTTAAGCACTGATTTGCTCATCCTTGACGATTTGGGCACAGAGTTTAAAAATCAGTTTACCGTTTCGTGCTTATATAACATTATCAATTCTCGCCTTTGCGCAAAGCTTCCGACGATAATTTCAACCAATTACACTTTCGAGGAGCTTGAAGAAAAGTACGACCAGCGCATTACATCAAGAATAACGGGTCAATACTCAACGCTTATTTTAGTCGGCAACGACATAAGATATATAAAGTAAGAAGGGATATAAATGAAAGATTTATTAATCAAAATCAAGAATTTATCAATCATCACAATTATTGCTTCATTCGTTATGGGCTTGGTGCTTCTTATTTGGCCTGACAAGTCAATAAGTATTGTCAGCATAATAACCGGCGCTACGATGATAGTGCTTGGCGTTGCGGCTTGGATATCATTTCTTGCGAAAGAAAAAAGTGTTCTTCTTGCAAGCGCAGGCACGGTATCTCTCATAGTCGGCATAATTGTTTGCGTAAAGTATCAAAGCATTATTGCGATACTGCTGTTTTTATTCGGCGTGTTTATCACCGTAAGCGGAGCAGTTGATTTAATCACTTCGTTTTATTCAAAATCGGCAGGCTTAGGCGCTTGGGGTGTGTCTTCGATTTTGTCAATCGCCGTTCTTATTTTCGGTATTATAATTATGGTTAACCCGACAAAAACGAGCACAGCGCTTGTAAGGCTTGCAGGTGTCGGTTTGCTTGTTTATGCCGTTGTTGACTTGGTATCGTTCATACAAGTGAAAAAGGTTGCAAAAGAGATAAAAGACGAATTTAAAAACATTGAGCCGCCTATAGTTGAAGCCGACGCATACGAAGTTGACAACAGCGATGAAATTGATGTTGACGGCAAGGAAATATAAGGAAGGGACATTATATGTACTCAATAGGTCAAGTATCGGAAATGTTTGATTTGCCAATATCGACAATCAGATATTACGACAAAGAAGGTTTATTTCCTGAAATAAAGCGTGAATCGGGAATAAGAAAATTCAGCGACAAAGCGCTTGAATCACTCAGAATAATTGAATGTTTAAAAAAATCGGGTCTTGAAATAAAAGATATTAAGCAATATATGGATTGGTGTCAGCAAGGGTCCGGCACATATGAGCAGAGAAAAGAGCTTTTTGAAAACCAAAAAAAGCAGGTTGAAAATGAGATTGAAAAGCTTAACAAAACACTTGCAATGCTCAATTTTAAATGTTGGTATTATGACACGGCAATCGCAGACGGAAATGAAAACAGAATTAACGAAATGAAGCCAAACAATTTCCCGCCTGAAATTCAAAAACTTTATGACTATGCTAACAGCAAGGATGAATAATAAGTTCACATTTTCCTTGCTGTAAAAAATGCGGTATATTTAAGAAATCATTCTTAAATATACCGCATTTTAATTATCTTTTTCTCAACTTATTTTTTGAAAACAGATTTACTCCTCAATTAATATTGTTTAATAACTGATTATTTACATTTAACACGCTTTACATCAGACCATTTGCCGTAAACTCTTTTGCCGTCAACATTTTTGTAAGCACGAACTTTAACATAATATGTTTTTCCCTTAGTAAAGTTTTTGCCTTTATATGAAGTTGTTTTGCCGCCGCTTACTAATACTTTTGCAACAGTCTTTTTAAAGTTTTTGTTTCTTGAATAATAAATTTGATATCCGCTTGCATGTGATTTTTTATTCCACTTAGCGATAATTGAGTGTTTCTTTTTCATAGAAGAAACAGAGTTAAGCTTAACTTTGCCGAGTTTTTTAACATGTGTGTAATTTGTGGCATAAGAATCACCGCAGGAGCAGGCATATATATCATAACCTTTAGTTGTGTAAGTAGGCGCTACCGTGTAGGAATAGTTATATGCGTGCTGGTGCGGGGAGTTAATTGAGAATGAGTAGAAGCAAGCGTCGTTATATCTTGTTATTTTCAAACAATAAGTACCTGCGTCAAGTGAAACAGATTCAGACCTATCTGCTCTGCCTGTTGAATCATTCATATCAGCGTACCATTCGCCTGCTAATCTATTACCGTTTGTTGAATAAACCGAAAAAGCTATTTTATTATCTGCGCTGATATTAATAGTTTGAGTACCGGTTGGCACTGTGAATAAATAAAAATCGACTTCATCATTTGAGCCTAGCATACCGTTATATGCTGTATCAAGCGCAATAGGGTTAGCATTGCCGATAATATCATTGTTCACATCTAAGCTTTCTGCAAAACTTTCATTTGCAGGAGTGAATGTTGTTGAAATTGTGTAACTATTATTTGAATAGCCATCAACTTTAAAATAATATGTGCCCGATACTAAATAAATTGAATAAGAATCATTATAGGCTTTGCCTAAATTACTATTGTTATAAACATTACAGTAATCTAAAGAATTATTTAATTTGTTTGAAGAATAAATATAAATGGTATAGCTTTTTGTACCCTCAGCCGTAAAATTAATTTTACCCGACTGTGGTACATCAACTCTTAAAAAGTCAATTTTATCATTAGCGGAAAAATAACCGGTTGTGGTTGTGCCGAGTGCATAGTCCTTCGCTGTTGCAGTTGTGTCATACGAGCCTGCATACGCCGTCAGGTTTAAACCCACTACCGATGTCAGCATAATTATTGCCGACAGGAGAATACTTGTTAATTTTTTCATACTTTTTACCTCTTTTTTCATATTTTCGGACTGTGTCCAAATAAATAATACACCACTTTAGGTGTAATGTCAATACACTTAATGTGGTGTATATTAAAATCAACCTTGTAAATATTATTACAAGGAGAGTCAATATGAAATCATATAACCAAATTATCAGAGAACTGAGAGAGGACCACGACAAAACGCAAAAAGAAATTGCTGATTACCTCGGCACTACTCAACAAGTTTATTCACGATACGAAAAGGGTGAAAATGAAATGCCGATAAGGCATATCATCTCGCTTTGCAAATATTATAATGTAAGCGCAGATTATTTACTCGGAATTGATAAATAAATTATAGGCTCCCCATTGACGGGAAGCCTATGCTACAATGTGACTTAATCAGTCCCTCTTGCGTGGGGCTGTTTATTTTTGTTAAAGTTTTTTATTAATCGTAAAGCTTTACATCCTTGACAAGTTTGCCGTGGTAGATTGCATTTGAAATATTGACGGGAGAAGCGTAAACCTTAGCCTTTTTGAACAGGATATCAACCTTATTTTTATTCATAGGTATATCGCTGAGGCTATAGACGGTAATACTTTGTGCAAGCTCTTGAAGCGACATATTTTCATCCTTATAAATCGTTACCGTTTTGCTTTCATTCGGCAAAATGTCAAAGAAATTATCGCTAAACGGCAAAACAGATTTATCGCTTTCAACCTTGACAAGGCGGGCAAAAGCATCGCTTTTAACGGTGATATCAAGGCGGTCTGATTTAATTTCAATTCTTGTTTTAAGCTTAGCTTTAGGAAGCGAAAGATTTTTTTCCTTATCAAAAAGAACTGTTTTTTGCTGGAGTAAACTGTCGTTTTCGTCAAAGAGTTTTACACAAATGCCTGTATGCTTTAAATTATAAAGCCTTTTAAGATTTTTAATATCAATGTCAAATACCAAAGCATTTTTAACTTTTTCAACAAGCACACTTTTCTCTTCTTCAAAGCAAACGCCAGAAGTGAAATCAAAAATTTGATATGTAACCTTAACCGCTTTATTTTCGTTCAAGTCATTTAAAGCAAAGATTTTAACATAATCTTTTGTGTCTTCAATCGAAACGCTCAAAGGCGCATTAAAATGCCTTGCGCCATATTGAAGCGCTTTGTAGTTGCCGTAATAGTCAATGCTCGACCACGAGCAAACGCCCCAGCAGTCGTTAAGCTGCCAATACATTGAACCGTTGCATCTGCCCTTATTTCTTCTCCAGTGCTCTGTAGCGTCGGCTATGCACTCGTTTTGAGTAACCTGAGAAAGATAAACCATATCTTTAAATCTCTTTGGCAAATTAAAGCGAGAGGCAACATAATAAACCATTTTATCGTTACCGTTAGCACATTTTTGGTGAGCGTTAAAAACTTTATCCTCAAGCGAATAATTGCCCTTATGCTCGGCAAAAATGTCAATCGACTTCATATCAGGCAAGCTTTCAAAGCCGAACTCACTGCAAAAACGGGTCATACGCTTACGGTAATAGTTCATAGGCTTTAAACCGTGCCAAACTGCCCACAAATGGGTGTCGCCAACATTATCGCTTTGCACACCGTAATTATGCTTTTCGCCAACGGGAGAGGTAGGAGTATAAGGTGTTGAGCGGTCATATTTTCTAATCTCATCTTCAAGAATATGGTGGAAAAACTTTTCAGTCCAGTCAACATACTTGGTCATATACGCCCACGACATATGCATATCTTCAATTTCATTATTACCGTTCCAAACTGCAAGTGACGGATGGGTGCAAAGCCTTTTGACATTGTATTCCACTTCCCTTTTTACATTTTCAAGGAAAGTTTCGTCAAAAAACGGATACGCTTGACACGCAAACTGAAAGTCCTGCCAAACGAGAATACCACGCTCATCGCACGCATCGTAAAATTCGTCACTTTCATAATATCCGCCGCCCCAAACACGAATCATATTCATATTTGAAAACTGAACGGCATCAAGCATATAGTTAAGCTTTTCACTGTCAAAGCGAGTAATGAAACTGTCAGATGGGATATAGTTTGAGCCTTTAATAAAAAGAGGAACACCGTTTAATACAAACTGAAAATTCCTACCGTATTCGTCACGCTCACGGTTTAGTTCAATCGTTCTCAAACCGATTTTTTTGCTTACTTCATCAATTTTCCCGTCCTTTGATTTAAGCGTAGCCGTAACGGTATAAAGAGGTTGATTTTTACTGCCGGAAAGTTCATAAGTCCACCAAAGTTCAGGCTTTTCAATAACGAACTGCTCACATTCTCCCTTTGCACTCAAAACCTCACCGTTTGGGCAAGTAACACTCAGTTCACAATCATACTCACCAAACGATGTTATATCTGCCTTAACATTCACATAAGCCTTGCCGTTTTCAAGCTTTTGAGTTACTGCGAGATAATCAATTTTAGCAGTGTTTACAAATTCAAGTTCAATATCCCCGGTGATACCTGAAAGCGGCAAAACCGGACCCCAGTCCCAACCAAAATGCGACTGCGGTTTGCGGATATGAACAATACCGTTTTGACCGTTTGAATTCACCGGAGTCAGGCAATTTTTATATTTTTCTTTAACATAATTTACAGGCGACTTAAACAGAATTCTTATCTCGTTTTCACCTGCATTAAGAAGCGATTTTACACTTTTTGAATAAGCGACAAAACAGTTGTCACCGACAAAAAGGAGCCGTGAATTTATGTACACTTCGCAAATTGTGTCAAGCATTTTGCAATTTAAAAGCACATCGTCACTTTCAAGGTCTGCTTCTTTTATTTCAAAAGTTTTTTTGTATTCCCAGTCCTTTTCACCCACAAAATAAACATCTTTTTCATAAGTTGAAATAAATGGGTCGGGTATGTCACCCAAATTCATTAAATCAAGAAAATTGCAACCCGGAACAGTTGCCTTTTTCCATTCATTTTGGTCGGTAGATTTAAACATCCACTCGCCGTTAAGCGTTTTTATCATAATTTTCCCCTTAAAAAATATAAATTATGTATTTTTATTATACATTATTTTCAGTAATAAAACAAGAAATAAGATAAATTATAATTTATAATAGGTTGACGGCTTTCAGCCACATTGTATTTTTTCTCTCCCTCAGTCAACAAAGTTGACAGCTCCCTCGTCA